>OJEO01000231.1_pt1 | contig 25080 bp, 19 predicted proteins | sample 1593621 | NCBI WGS metagenome assembly OJEO01 (sample SAMN05416875, study PRJEB24817) | seawater metagenome | isolation source: Sea water | place: Canada:Atlantic | collected 2013-11
ATATAATAATCTTTTTTTAGCTTTTTTATTGCGAATAATTTAATAGTAAGCATTAATAAGTTCTTTTTTTAGTATTAAAAACACGTCTTCAATCAACGTTTTTTAGTATTTTTGCAATCTGTAAAGAAATATGTAAATGGCAAGATTTGAATTGAAATTACCTAAAATGGGAGAAAGCGTTGCGGAAGCAACCATAACTTCTTGGTTAAAAGAGGTTGGAGATACAATTGAATTAGACGAGGCTATTGTAGAAATTGCTACAGATAAAGTAGACTCTGAAGTACCGTCTGAAGTAGAAGGAACTTTAGTGGAAGTTTTATTTCAAATAGATGATGTAGTTGCTGTGGGCGAAACCATAGCAATTATAGAAATTGAAGGAGAGGATGCAGAGAGTGTAAATTCAAAAACTAAGAGTGCATCAGATAATGCTCAAGTTATGGAAGTTGAGGAAATTATAGAAAAAGCTAAAAAAGTTATTGCAACTCCACGTACTAAAACTTCTGAAACAAGTAAATTTTACTCACCTTTAGTAAGGAATATAGCTCAGACAGAAGGTGTTTCGATAGAGGAGCTAGAAACAATTTCTGGTTCTGGTAAAGATGGTAGAGTGAATAAAGAAGATATCTTATTGTATCTTGAGAATTTAAAAGCTGCTCCTAAACTACAAGCCACGAAGGTTGCTGAAGCAAAAATAGAGGTACCAAACAGCAGCATTGTTCAAAAAGTAACTCCTGTCTCTGTAAACGGCGAAGATGAGGTAATAGAAATGACCAGAATGGGGAAATTAGTTTCTAAACATATGGTTAATTCTATTCAAACGGCTGCACATGTTCAATCTTTTATAGAAATTGATGTCACAAATATTGTCAAGTGGAGAGCAAAAGTTAAAGACGAATTCTTACAGAGAGAAGGAGAGAAATTAACGTTTACGCCTATTTTAATGCATGCAGTAGCTGCTACATTAAAAAAATATCCAATGATTAATATTGCTTTGGAAGGAGATAAAATTATTAAAAAGAAAAATATTAACTTAGGAATGGCTGCGGCTTTACCTGACGGCAATTTAATAGTACCTGTAATTAAGAATGCAGATCAATTAAATATAGTTGGTATTACAAAGTCTATAAATGACTTGGCGTTAAGAGCAAGAAACAATCAATTAAAGCCCGATGAAATTCAGGGAGGAACATACACAGTAACAAATGTTGGTAGTTTTGGCTCTGTAATGGGCACACCTATCATAAATCAACCACAAGTTGCTATTTTAGCGCTAGGCGCCATTAGAAAAGTACCGGCAGTTATAGAGACGCTTGAAGGAGATTTTATAGGGATTAGACAAATGATGTTTGTATCTCACTCCTATGATCACAGAGTTGTAAATGGTGCGTTAGGTGGGATGTTTATTAAAACTTTAAAAGATATTTTAGAGGCTTGGGATATAAATCAAGATTTCTAATAAAAAAATATACATTGTATTTAAAACGTTCGAATTCTTTCGAGCGTTTTTTTTTGTTAGAAAATTTATAATATTTAATTTATTTTAAAACTGTAACTACCATATTTAATTTAGCAATTTAAATTAGCTTATTATAAACCGTTCAATTATTTTCGTAGTCTATTAATTAAAATTAAAATTAAAAAAAAAAATGAAAAAATTGTTATTTTTATTTGTGCTGGTAACTACTATAAATGCTACTTCACAAGAATATGTATTGCTAAGAGCTAATTATAAAAAAGGTGATGTATTAGAAGTTAAAATGGAGCAGTCTCAGAATATGGGTGCTAAAGGTGGTGTAGATATGAAAATGTCTATGGATATGATTGTAACTTCTAAAGATGGAGATATGCTTACTACTGAATCGAAGATTAAATCGATAAACATGAATATGCTTCAAGGTGGAATGGCTATGAGTTATGATTCTTCAATGAAAGTAGAAGATTTAGATGAAATGGGTAAAATGATGAAACAGCAGTTTGATCCAATGATGAAATCTACTATTATTGCGAAGGTGAATAATCGAGGTGAAATTTTAGAAACAAAGGTAGAACCATCAAATCCTGCTATGGATCAACTTACAGCACAAGCAAAAGGGATAATTTACCCTAACGAGGAGGTTTCGGTTGGAACTTCTTGGTCAGATGTTACAAGCCAACAAGGTATGAGTGTTACATCAATATATACAGTTTCTAAAATAGAGAATGGTAAAGTCTATATCAACATAACAGGTGCTGTTACTGGAATGGGAGAGGGCGATATAAAAGGCGATTTAGTTGTAGATATTGAAACAGGTATTCAAGATTCAGCAAGTTCTGAAATGGCCATAAACGCAGGTGGAATGGATATGAAAATTTCTACAAAGACTACAACGTCTAAAATATAACCTTAAAGAATTACGAACGTTAGATTAAAATGCCTTAAGAATTTCTTGAGGCATTTTTTATACTAGAATTATATTTTTCTTCTAAACAACCACCAGTTCATATCTCTTGTTAACTTATATCCTAATTTTTCATAAAGAGGAATGGCAGGGTTTCCTTTATTTGTATGTAAAATAGGAAGTTTTTTTTCTTTTAATATTTCTTTTGTAGTGTGTGCAATTAATTGTTTTGCATATCCTTTTCTTGTGTATTTTGGGTGTGTAACAACACCACTTACTTCTATAAAGTCATCAGTTTGCATCCGTTGCCCCGTAATTGAAACTAATTTATTGTCTTTGTAAATACCAAAATAAGTACCCATTTCAAAACCTCTTTTTCGATAAAATCCAGGCATTACTAGCCATATTAAATCATAAATTTCATCTATCGACTCATCAGTTAGTAAAACAATATTTTCTGTAATCTCAGTAGTTACCAAATTTTCTAAAACCATTTGACATCCGTCAATTTTTTTTACTAATGATACGGTATTCGTATCTATGGTAGGAACTCCATTTTCAGAAACTAAAAAAAAACTATCTACTATTTTAGCATATGCTGTTACTGCTTTTGCTGTTTTTGTAGCATCAGAGAATGCACCGAAATTACATATTTCTGGATTATAAAACCGAACACCATCAAATTCTAAATGAAACTTTTGATGTGTTTCATTTAGTGAATACCAAACAGGGTTTTTTAATTTATCTTCTAATGTTTTCATTAAATGAAATGGATAAAAAAAGCCCGCTTCCGAAACTTCGGGAGTGAGCTTTTTTATAAAATACAGTTTTATAAAACTTAAGCTAACATTGTAACTGGATTTTCTATAAACGTTTTTAAGGTTTGTAAAAACTGAGCTCCAACCGCGCCATCAACAGTTCTGTGATCGCAAGTTAAAGTCAATTTCATAGTATTACCGACTATAATCTGTCCGTTTTTAACAACCGGTTTCTCAACAATTGCACCTACAGATAATATAGCAGAATTAGGTTGATTGATGATAGAAGTAAAGTTTTCGATACCAAACATTCCTAAGTTAGAAACGGTAAAGGTACTACCTTGCATTTCTACAGGACTTATTTTCTTGTGTCTTGCTTTACCTGCTAAGTCTCTAACAGTTGCACCAATTTGAGTCAAACTCATATGGTTTGTATGTTTTACAACAGGAACAAGTAAGCCATCATCTACGGCAACTGCAACACCTACGTGAATGTGGCTATGGTAAATTGTGTTATTATCTGTCCAAGAGGTATTTACTTGTGGGTGTTTCTGCAAAGCCATTGCACAAGCCTTAACAATCATGTCATTGAAAGATACTTTCGTATCTGGAATTGAATTTATAGTTTTTCTAGAAGCCATTGCACTGTCCATATGAACTTCAATATTTAAACTAAAATCTGGAGCAGAGAACTTAGAAGTTCCTAAAGATTTTGCAATTGCTTTGCGCATCTGAGAATTCTTAATTTCTTCAGATTTTTCTTCGCCTTCAGCAACAACACTAACAACAGGGGTGGCAGACGAAACAGCAGCTTCAATTGGTTTTGCGGCAGGTATATAATTTTCTACATCTTTTTTAATGATTCTTCCGTTTTCACCAGAACCAGCAACATTAGCTATGTTTATCCCTTTATCTGCGGCAATTTTCTTTGCTAATGGAGAGGCAAAAATACGTCCACCAGAATTATTTACAGTGGTGTTAACAGCAAGTGTTTTTGTCGCTTCCACCTTGTCTTCTTTCTTTTCAATTTCTGTTTCCGTTGAATTTGCAACAGAACTAGTAACTCCACCAGCAATAATTGCGGAAACATTTGTTCCTGCAGGGCCAATAATAGTTAACAAGCTGTCTACAGGAGCAGTTTCACCTTCTTGAACTCCAATGTATAAGATGGTTCCTTCGTAGAAACATTCAAACTCCATTGTAGCTTTATCTGTCTCAATTTCAGCTAGAATATCTCCCTCTTCCACTGAATCTCCTTCTTTTTTTAACCAAGAGGCAACAGTACCATCTGTCATCGTATCGCTTAAACGAGGCATCGTTATTACCTGCACTCCATCAGGAATTACAGCAGCTTCAGAAGAAGAATTATCAGAAGATGTGTCTTCTTTTATTTCTTCAGAGGTTACTGTTTTTTCTTCTACTTTTTCTTCAGAAGAGTTTTCTCCGCTTAAAAGTCCAGAAATATCTTCACCTTCTTCACCAATAATTGCTAATAATTTATCAACGGGAGAAGTTTCACCTTCTTGCACGCCGATATGTAATAAGACACCTTCGTGAAAAGATTCAAATTCCATTGTAGCTTTATCGGTTTCAATTTCTGCTAAAATATCACCTTCCTCTATTTTATCTCCAACTTTTTTTAACCATTGCGCAACAACACCTTCTTCCATGGTGTCACTTAAACGCGGCATATTTACAACTGTAGCCATAATTTAACTTATAAAAGGATAATCTTTTTGTTCATATACCATATCATACATTTGTTGAGTTTCTGGATACGGAGAATCTTCTGCAAATTTTTCACATTCGTTCACCATAGCTTTTACCTCTTTATCAATTGCTGATAGTTCTTCTTGAGTAGCGTAATTTTTTTCTAAAATAATATCCTTTATTTGTGTAATAGGATCTATTTTTTTGTATTCCTCTACTTCGTCTTTTGTTCTGTAATGTTGTGCATCAGACATAGAGTGTCCTCTATATCTATAGGTTTTCATCTCTAAGAATGTTGGTCCATCACCTCGTCTTGCTCTTTGTATCGCTTCATCTACTGCTTCTGCTACTTTAATCGGGTTCATCGCATCAACAGGTCCACAGGGCATCTCGTATCCTAAACCTAGCTTCCATATATCTGTATGGTTTGCTGTTCTATCAACAGAGGTTCCCATAGCATACCCGTTATTTTCTACAATAAAAACTACTGGTAGCTTCCATAACATTGCCATATTAAAAGCTTCATGCAAAGAACCTTGTCTTGCAGCACCGTCTCCAAAACAAGTTAATGTAACGGCATCGCTACCATTATACTTATCTGCAAATGCAAGACCTGCTCCTAATGGTATCTGTCCACCTACGATTCCATGCCCTCCATAAAAACGAAATTCTTTAGAAAAAATATGCATAGAACCTCCCATTCCTTTAGAGGTACCTGTTACTTTACCATACAATTCTGCCATCACCTTTTTAGGATCTTCTCCCATACCAATTGGCTGCACATGATTTCTATAAGCAGTAATCATTTTATCTTTAGATAAGTCCATTGCATGCAATGCACCTGCTAAAATAGCTTCTTGGCCATTGTATAAATGCAAGAAACCCCTTACTTTTTGTTGGATATAAACAGAGGCAAGTTTGTCTTCGAACTTACGCCAGAAAAACATGTTTTTATACCAATCTAGATAGGTTTGTTTAGTTATTTTTTTCATTCTAATGATAATTGTTTATTTGTTTTATTTTCTTATTAATTGCATCAATCTTAAGACAAAAATAGTTGTTTTAAATAGAATAAAAAAAAATGATTTTAGACATTTAACTCAAACGTTTTCGTAACCTGTTTATTTGTCTTTTGCGATAACTAAAGTAGCCTTTGCATCCGTAGCTAAATTCCATTCATTTGAGGAAAGTAACATACCTGCATCATTATATACTTTAAACGCTGCTGTATTTGGACCAGAAGTACCTTGGTTCAATGCTACAAAAGAGATTTTATTTATACCTATTTCTAGAGGAAGTGTAAAACTTTGGTATTGTTGTTTTAAAACAATGTTATTAATAATAGGTATATTATTTATCATAATTGTAACTCTATCTCCGTCTGGATACTGAAAATCTCTACAAATGATATTAACACTGCTAGAGTTTGTTCTAAAGCTACCTAAATCTTGATCTATTACAGGATAAATATATTTGCCGTTTATTTTTTTAAATTCCTTTAAAAAACGAGCTTCATTTATCTCCTTTCTTGAAATAACACCTTTTTTATTTAATTGCTCTTCTTTTTGTTGTTCTTTTAACTTTTCTTGCTCCTCGTCATAGGCTTTTTTAAACCCATCAGTTCCGTTTAAGCTAATAGATGTCGGTTGTTCTGCTACTTTATTGTTATTTAATACAAATGCCTTTATCTTACCTTTATCATTGGCTCCGTTGCTTTTATCTAACTGTGCAACAAGCGTGCTTGAAGCGAATAAAAAGAATACAAAAGTAAATATTTGAATAGTTTGTTTCATGGAGAATAAATTACTAGTAATTTAAAGCAAATATAGTGCTGATTTAAAATGATAGCCTAAAGAATTTGTTAATTTTTACTTATTGGAAACGTAAAATAAGTATTAGGAAAAGGTTCTTTTTTTAGTGTGAAATGCCACCATTCATTTTCATAAGGGGTAAAACCATGGTTTAACATTATGTTGCGCAAAAGCATTCTATTTTGTTTTTGTTTTTTTGATAGGTTCTGATATAAAGGATGAGATTGTATTCCAAAATAATCATAGACACTTCCCATGTCTAAAGCTTGGCCTGTTTTTATATTTATAATTGTTAAATCTATGGTACTTCCTCTAGAATGTCCTGATTTTTCTGCGATATAACCACTTTTAAAAAGATTGGTTTTTTTAACTTTTGGGTAATATTGGGCTTTCATTAGCGTATCATTCAAAACCTTTGCCCATCTTACAAAATGATCTACTGCTTGTTGTGGTCTATAACCATCAAATATTTTTAGACTCAATTCTTTTTGTAATAATTCTTGTTGAATTTTTTTTAAAGATTTAGCGGTTTCCCTAGTTATAATTAAAGAGTTATTGTTATAACCATCTATCGGTTTTCCTATAAAGTTGTTACTCGAAAAATAACGCAGTTCTATTCTTATAGAGGGTGCAATATCTTTAAGGTAAACAAATTTTTCGGGTAGTTTTTGAGCATTTAAAATAAAACTAAAAAGAACGATTATCAGGTAGATTATCTTTTTCATACATTCAAAAATACAGAAAATTTAAATTATATATTTAATGTAGAAAATATTAATTAATTTTGCGCTCTATTATGGAGGAACTCACACTTACAACACCGGCACTTTTATTTTCTGCAATTTCATTGATAATGCTTGCCTATACCAATCGATTTTTGGCATATGCAGCTGTAATTAGAAATTTACATGATATTTATTTAGAGAGAAAACAAGCATCGCTTTTAAGACAAATTAAAAATTTAAAAATACGTCTAAATTTAACGAGGTGGATGCAGATTTTTGGAATTTCTAGTTTACTTTGTTGTGTTTTAACGATGTTTTTAATATACGTAAATCAGCAAATAATAGCCGTTTACTTATTTGGTTTTGCACTGATGCTATTAATTGTTTCTTTGGCTCTGTTGATAAAGGAAATACAAATTTCTGCACAAGCATTGCAATATCATATTGCAGATATTGAAGAGCATTTAGAAAAGTAATAGTTCACTTTTAGTGAAATTATAAAATAAAAAAAAACCGTTATCAAATTCTGAAACAAGATCAGCTTTTGGTAGCGGTTTTAATTTTTAAACATTTGCAGGTTGTAAAATTCTGCTACATATAATCTTCAATTGGGCTGCAAGAACAAATTAAGTTTCTATCACCATAAGCGTCATCAACTCTTCTAACCGTTGGCCAAAATTTATTTTCTGTAATATATGCTAAAGGAAAAGCAGCTTGTTTTCTGGTGTAAGGCAATGTCCAATCATCACTCGTTAGCATTTCTTGTGTATGCGGAGCATTTTTAAGGGGATTGTTTTCATCATCTTTAGTGGCGTTTTTAATTTCTTGACGAATAGAAATCATTGCATCACAAAAACGATCTAGTTCAGCAATACTTTCAGATTCTGTAGGTTCAATCATCATAGTTCCTCCAACTGGAAAAGAAACGGTTGGTGCGTGAAAACCATAATCCATTAAACGTTTTGCAATGTCTACAACTTCAATTCCGTTGTTTTTGAAATCCCTACAATCGATAATCATTTCGTGCGCTGCACGCCCTTTTTCTCCTGTATATAAAGTTGGGTAATACCCGTCTAAACGCTCTTTGATATAATTTGCATTTAAAATTGCCATTTTTGTTGAGTCTGTCAAGCCTTTAGAGCCTAACATTGTAATGTATCCGTAAGAAATTAAACAAGCTAAAGCAGAGCCCCAAGGTGCTGCAGAGATTGCAGTAATTGCATGTTCGCCACCTGTTTTAATAATAGGATTTGAGGGTAAAAAAGGAACTAATTGCGGCGCAACACAAATAGGGCCAACTCCAGGACCGCCGCCACCATGAGGAATGGCGAATGTTTTGTGTAAGTTTAAGTGACAAACATCTGCGCCAATAGTTGCCGGATTTGTTAAACCTACTTGTGCATTCATATTTGCGCCATCCATATAAACCTGACCGCCATTATCATGAATAAGTTTGGTGATATTTTGAATTTCACTCTCAAAAACTCCGTGTGTAGATGGATACGTTACCATTAAAGCGGCTAAGTTTTCTGAGTGTAACGTTACTTTTTCTCGTAAATCATCCACATCTATATTTCCATTTTCTGCAGTTTTAGTAACTACTACTTTCATGCCTGCCATGACAGCAGAAGCCGGATTTGTACCATGGGCTGAAGCAGGAATAATACAGATGTTTCTATGAGAATCATTATTTGATAAGTGATATGCTCTAATTGTCATTAAACCTGCAAACTCCCCTTGCGCGCCAGAATTTGGCTGCAAAGAAGTACCAGCAAAACCAGTAACAATATTTAATTGATGTTCTAATTTTTGCAAAACTGCATGATATCCTTCCGCTTGGTCTAATGGCACAAAAGGGTGAATATTTCCCCATTGTGGATTACTTAAAGGCAACATTTCTGATGCTGCATTCAATTTCATAGTACAAGAACCTAAGGAAATCATCGAATGGTTTAAGGCTAAATCTTTACGCTCTAGTTTTTTAATATAACGCATCATGTCTGTTTCAGATTGATACGTGTTAAAAATTTTATTCTCTAAAAAAGAAGTGTTTCTTTGCGCGTTTTTAGGAATCGAATTTCCTTCAACAATAGTAGAAATGGTTGTGGTCTTTATATTTAAAGCTTCTGTAAAAACAGCGATAATAGCATTTAATTCTTTTATACCAACAGTTTCATTGATTGAGATAGATAAGTTTCTATCATCTATATAGTTGAAGTTTATTTTATTTGATTCAGCAATAGCTTTTATTTTTTTAGAATCAGCTTTCACTGAAATGGTATCAAAAAATGAAGTATTGGTTTGCTCAACTCCTAAAGCACTTAAAGTATTTGCTAGTGTAATGGTTTTATGGTGCACTGAATCTGCAATAAATTGAATTCCGTTTTTACCATGAAAAACACTATACATTCCCGCCATAACAGCTAGTAAAACTTGAGCTGTACAAATGTTAGAAGTAGCTCTTTCTCTTTTAATATGTTGCTCTCTGGTTTGCAACGCCATTCTTAAAGCGCGTTTTCCGTTTAAGTCTTTAGTTACACCAATTATTCTTCCTGGAATGCTTCTTTTGTATGCTTCTTTAGTTGCAAAGAAAGCCGCATGTGGTCCACCATATCCTAAGGGGATTCCAAAACGCTGGGTAGTACCAACGACTACCGAAGCTCCAAATTCACCTGGTGCTTTTAATTTTACTAAGGATAGGATATCGGCTGCAACAGCAACCTTTATGTTGTTTCCATTCGCTTTTGCTACAAAATTTTCATAATCGAATACTTGTCCTAATTTTCCTGGATATTGTAAAATTGCGCCGAAAAAATCGTCTGAAAAGTCAAAGTCCTCATGATTTCCAATTACTAATTCAATACCAATAGGAGTAGAACGTGTTTGTAAAAGAGATACTGTTTGTGGTAAAATTTCTTTAGAAACAAAGAACTTATGAGCACCTGCTTTTTTCTTAGCGCGCTCTCTAACGTCATATAGCAAGGCCATTGCTTCTGCAGCAGCTGTAGCTTCATCTAACAAAGACGCATTCGCCAATTCCATTCCCGTTAAATCACAAATCATTGTTTGGTAATTTAACAACGCTTCTAATCTACCTTGTGCAATTTCTGCTTGATAAGGTGTGTAAGCTGTGTACCAACCTGGGTTTTCTAAAATATTACGCTGAATTACGCTTGGTATAATAGCCTCATTATACCCTAAACCTATGTAGCTTTTAAATACTTTGTTTTTTTCTGACAGTTCTTTTATGTGTCCTAAATACTCATATTCGCTCATCGCAGGTTCTAAGTCTAAAGGACTTCTGAGAAGAATATTATCTGGAACAGTTTCATCAATTAATTGTTCTAAATTTTTAGCGTTAATAGTTGCTAGCATTTTTGCTTGCTCTACATTATTAGGGCCAATATGTCTGCGTTGAAACGAATTTGTATTCATTTATTGTTTTTTGAGAACGATTGTTTTCAATCGATTTAGTATTCATTTTATGCTGTCAAAAAACTATGTTTTTTTGACAGTTCAAAAATAAGAATTAAATAAAATATTAAGGCTTCTAATTCAATTAATTTGAGGTTAATTATTAACTAAAAACAAATGTTATCAACAGAAAGGTTATTTTTGTTTTATGAAGTTTTTTAAACTATTTTTCAATTTTTATATCAATGCGAGTATTCACGTAGCTATTGCAGTGTATGCGTTTGTAAGAGTCACAGAACAATACTTTGAACTCGATTCTCAAGAGTCTTTTAATTATTTTATTTTCTTCGCAACAATTAGCGGTTATAATTTTGTAAAATATGCAGGTGTTGCGAAATTACATCATAGAAGTCTTACAGAAGATTTAAAAATAATACAAATTTTTTCTTTCTTTTGTTTTTTAGCAACCTGTTATTATGGAACTCAAATTTCCTTAAAAACTGCAATTTATATTGCTCCTTTTGTACTTTTAACTTTATTATACGCTGTTCCTTTTTTAAGTGGATTTCACAAAAATTTACGTCAAGTTAGTTATCTAAAAATAATTGTTGTGGCTTTGGTTTGGGCAGGTTTTACCGTTTTACTTCCTGTGATAGAAGCGGGTAGAGAAGTTTCTTTAAATGTTCTATTTTTATGCTTGCAACGTTTTTTAATTGTAGTGGTTTTAGTTTTACCGTTTGACATAAGAGATGTGCAATATGATGCTATTTCTCTGCAAACAATTCCCAAGAAAATAGGCGTGCAAAAAACCAAAAGGTTGGGTCTGGGCATACTGATTTTTGCTTTATTACTAGAATACGGAGTTAATGCAAATGATATTTCTAAGAATGTATTTATGATTTTCTTTTTTATGATCTTGGTTTTCCTAATGCGTTCAAAAATGAATCAACCTAAATACTTTAGCTCATTTTGGGTGGAATCTTTACCTATAATTTGGTACTTACTTCTTTTAGGATTCTACAATTTATAGTGCTTTTATGGATGTTTTTTATCAACTTAAGACTTATTGCTCTAAATTACGTGATTAATCACAAAACTTTAAATTTGCTTTCTAGAGCCCTACTATATTTGTAACTTTACAGTCAAATAGTTACCCAAGGTTTAAAGATGAATACCAAGAAAAGAAGTTATGTTTTTGATTTTGATAGTACGTTAACAAAGGTAGAAGCCTTAGATGTTTTAGCAGAAATAACGTTGACAAACAATCCAAATAAGAATGCTATCATTCAGGAAATTATAGAGATTACTAATTTAGGTATTGACGGGGAAATTTCTTTTACAGAATCCTTAGAAAGAAGAATTCAGCTTTTAAAAGCGAATAAAGCAGACTTAAGTAGTTTGGTAGATGCTTTAAAAAAGCAGGTTTCTAAGTCTATCGAAAGTAACAAATCGTTTTTTGAAGATTTTGCAGAAAATATTTATGTAATTTCCTGTGGTTTCAAAGAGTTTATAGATCCTATTGTAAAAGAATACAATATACCCTCAGAAAGAGTGTTTGCAAATACATTTGAATTTGCAACAGATGGAGAAATTATTGGTTTCGACGCCAACAATCCGTTATCGAAACACAATGGAAAAATTCAATGTCTAAAAGACATGAATTTAGAAGGAGAGATACAAGTTATTGGAGATGGTTATAGCGATTATGTTACTCGTGAGGCTGGTATAGCAGATACTTTTTTTGCATATACAGAGAACGTTTCAAGAGAAAAAACAACAGAAAATGCAGATCATATTGCTCCTAATTTAGATGAATTTTTATACGTAAATGATTTGCCAAGAAATATTTCATACCCAAAGAACAGGATTAAAATTTTACTCTTAGAAAACGTACATTCAGATGCTTTTAAAAAGTTATCTAAAGATGGTTTTACAGTAGAAACAGTTTCAAAAAGTTTGTCTGAAGATGAATTGATTGAAAAAATAAAAGAGGTACATGTTCTAGGAATTCGTTCTAAAACAAATGTAACCAAAAGAGTCATAGAAGCTGCAGAGCGTTTAATGGTAGTAAGTGCATTTTGTATTGGTACCAAACAAATAGATTTAGAAGCATGTAAAGAGAACGGTGTTGTGGTTTTTAATGCACCTTACAGTAATACACGTTCTGTTGTAGAATTAGCAATAGGAGAAATTATTATGCTTATGCGTAGTGTTTTTCAAAGAAGTACAGAAATTCATAATGGTCAGTGGAATAAAACAGCAGCAGGTTCTAGAGAAGTTCGTGGTAAAAAACTAGGTATTGTTGGTTATGGTAATATCGGTAAACAATTATCAATATTAGCAGAAGCACTAGGAATGGATGTTTGTTATTATGATGTTGAAGATAAATTAGCTTTAGGAAACGCTACTAAAATAGACGAATTATCTGAGTTATTGGCAATATCTGATGTAGTTACTTTACATGTTGATGACAATTCTTCTAACAAGAATTTTTTCGGAGAAAAAGAAATCTCTCAAATGAAAGATGGTGCACATTTAGTGAATCTTTCTCGTGGTTTTGTTGTGAATATTGAAGCTTTAGTTGCCGCTTTAAAAAGTGGAAAACTAGCAGGAGCCGCAGTAGATGTATATCCTGAAGAACCAAGAAAAAATGGTGAATTCTATACAGATTTAAAAGGATTGCCAAACGTAATTTTAACGCCACACGTAGGTGGAAGCACAGAAGAGGCGCAAAGAGATATTGCAGATTTTGTACCAAGTAAAATTATGGCATATATTAATTCTGGGAATACAGTAGATGCTGTAAATTTTCCAAATATTCGTTTGCCAAGACAGACAAAAGCACACCGTTTTTTACATATTCATAAAAATGTGCCAGGAGTTATGGCGAAAATTAATAAGGTATTAGCAGAATATAACTTAAATATTATCGGTCAATATTTGTCTACAGATTCTTCTGTAGGTTACGTAATTACAGATTTAGATAAAGAATATAATACAGCTGTTTTAGAAGAGTTAAGAAAAATTGAAGGAACAATTAAATTTAGAGTTTTATATTAATTATAAAATGAATGATATGTCAAGAGTTTTAAACTTCTTGTAAGAAAAAAGCCTTTCAATTATTTGAAAGGCTTTTTTATGTTTGTTTTTATTATAATGAAAGGAATGATGTTTAGTTTTTTAATAAAGATTTTAGAAAAGAAAACAACGCACTTTTAGTAAGAATTTTTGCGCAGCAATAACTATATTTTTATTTCATCTTTTAAGTTAATAATACGAGGGTCTTCTGCGTTTAAATAACGTTTACTACCAAGGTATCTGCGCTTATTTATTTCATCATAATTTGGCTGTTTTTCATCCATAGAGCTTATGTGTACATTCCCAGAAGCATGAATAAATTCCATTTTATCATTACCTAACCATATTCCAACATGTACCACACGTTGTTTTGTTGTTTTTGTTGCTTTTCTTCCGAAGAACAATAAGTCTCCTTTTTCTAAAGTTTTAAAATTTAAATTAGCATCCACTGTTTTACCAGCGTTTATTTGCTGAGAAGCATCTCTAGGAATTACAAATCCATTTATTAAATAGACCATTTTTGTAAATCCGCTACAATCTATTCCTTTTGACGAGGTGCCGCCCCATAAATACGGAAAACCGACCATCGTTTTGGCAACTATTTCAATACTTTCTTTTGATGTTTGCAGTTCTTGTAGCCAGTTTTTATAAATATAACTTTCGCTTTTTTTAATAAAACCAGTTCTTTTGTCAGGATATTTTACTTCATAAAAAGTATCATCTTCAGAAATATATTTTAAAAGTCCGCCTAAAGTAATATCAGAAACAATATCAGAATTACTGTTTTTTGTGGCGAATACAAGACCGAAATTCTTCGTAAAAATTACTTTTTTAGCGCTATTCCAATTCTTAAATTCGCTTTTAGTCATGCGCTCAATACCTCCTTTATCCACCCAAGAGATATAGCTGTCTGGCGTTTGAATTTTGTAGAAATCTCCTTTTTTATCTAAAACTTTTAAAGACATTCCTAATAAACCTTGTGTACCTAATTCTGCAGAATGTTTTGGTGCAGAACGAATATTAATTACAGCGTTTTTTGCAACAGCATAGAATTTATCACCAACAACGCTATCTGGCAGGATGCGCACATTATTTGTAAATTTTAATTTTCTGTTTTTTAAACTATCTAACAGTGCAGAAAACGCTTTTTTTGAGGTGGTCTTTCCTTCAAGAATCAATTGATTGTCTGCAAACTCAAAATGAATATTAAAAAGTTCAACACGTTTGTCAGGAGCAAAATTTGCTTTTATAGTGGCATGGATATTTTGTAGTTCGACAATTATTTTGGCATCATTTTCACATGACATAAAAAGAACCAAAAATAGTAACATAAAAAGTTTTGAAATTCTCATTAATAAAAATATTTTCAGCTAAAGTACAAAAAATCAAAACTCAAAAAATTGATATCTAAAAAGGATTGTTTTATATTTGATGTAAATGCTTTTTTTTAGATGAAATATCAAAACTCTTTAGCTTTTGCAAAACAGCTAGATACAGAAGATTCACTTGCTTATTTGCGGGATAAATTTCACATTCCGAAAATAAAGTCTGAGGTTTTGAGAAGAACCGAATGGTTGTATTTTACTGGAAACTCTTTGGGATTGCAGCCAAAATCCACCAAAGAATATATCAATCAAGAATTAGAAGATTGGGCAAATTTTGGGGTAGAAGGTCATCTAGAAGCTAAGAATCCGTGGTTAAATTACCACGAATTATTAACGAGTAAAATGGCTAAAATTGTTGGGGCAAAACCAATAGAAGTGGTTGTAATGAATACACTTACTACAAACCTTCATTTGCTAATGGTTTCATTTTACAGGCCTACTAAAATAAAATATAAAATTGTTATAGAAAGTGATGCATTTCCCTCAGATAGATACGCCGTAGAATCTCAATTAAAATTTCATGGTTTTTCTGCGGAAGATATTATTCAATGGAAGCCAAGAGAAAATGAAGAGTTGTTAAATATCGAAGATTTAGAGACAATCATTGAAACACAGGGATATGAAATTGCGCTTTTATTAATTGGAGGTGTGAACTATTATACGGGTCAGTTTTTAGATCTCAAAAGGATTGCAGCAATAGGGCATTCGAAAGATTGTGTCGTTGGAATTGATTTAGCACATGGAGCTGGAAATGTACAACCCAATTTACACGATTCTAATGTAGATTTTGCAGCTTGGTGTACCTATAAATACTTGAATTCTGGTCCAGGAAGTTTAGCGGGATTATTTGTGCATGAAAAGCACTCCAAAAATAAAGACCTACCACGTTTTGCAGGTTGGTGGAACCATAACAAAGAAACGCGATTTAATATGCGGCAGCCATTCGATGTTATGGCAGGTGCAGAGGGTTGGCAATTATCTAATCCGCCAATACTATCTATGGCAGCAATTAAAGCTTCTTTAGATTTATTTGATGAAGTTGGTATGGATGCGTTGAGAGAGAAATCAGAAAAATTAACAGGGTATTTTGAGTTTTTAATTCATGAAATTGATTCTGAATATATAAAAATAATCACACCAAGTAATCCAAAAGAAAGAGGTTGCCAAATATCTATTCAAGTTAAAAATGCGGACAAGAGTTTACATACAAAATTAACAGAACAATTTGTAATAACAGATTGGCGAGAACCTAATGTATTGCGCTGCGCACCAGTACCAATGTATACTTCTTTTGAAGATGTGTATCGCATGGTTTCGATATTAAAAGGTTTCTTATGCGTCTAGTTTTTGGAATAAAAAAAATAGTAATAAAAAAAAGGTCAATAGAATATTTCTAAGTTAGATGAACACTGATTTTTATTTTATAGTAAGTTGATTATAAAAATAGATAAACAATACTTTTAACGAATGAATAAAAAAGATAAAGTACTAATTATCGGAGCAGGTTTGTGCGGGAGTTTACTCGCTTTAAGACTTGCGCAAAGAGGTTTCAAAGTAGAGTTATATGAGAGCAGATCAGATTTAAGAACTACCGATATCTCTGCAGGTAGATCTATTAATTTAGCCTTGTCAGACAGAGGTTTAAAAGCATTGCGTTTGTGCGGAATGGAAGAAAAAGCTAGAGAAATTTGCATTCCAATGTTTGGCAGATTAATGCATGATACTGAAGGAAATACGTTTTCTTCAAATTATTCTGGAAGAGAAAATGAATTTATAAATTCAATCTCTAGAGGAAACTTGAATGCTATCTTATTAGATGCAGCAGAAAAACATGAAAATGTTCAGATGCATTTTAACAAAAAATGTAAAAGTGTAGACATAGAAAATGCAATTGCTCACTTTAAAGACTATAAAACTAAAGAAGACTTTTCAGTGAATGCAACGGTTATTTTCGGAGGAGATGGTGCAGGTTCATCTTTAAGAAAAAGTTACGTTTCGGAACGTAAATTCTTGTTTAGTTATTCTCAAAATTATTTAAATCATGGGTATAAAGAGCTCGAGATTCCTGCAGATAAAAAAGGGGAGCATCAAATAAGTAAAGAACATTTGCATATTTGGCCTCGTGGTGATTTTATGCTTATTGCTTTACCAAATATGGATGGTAGTTTTACTGTAACTTTATTCCTAAGTTATGATGAAGGAGAGTTTAATTTTGATAATTTAATATCAGAGGAAAAAATTACAGAGTTTTTCGAGAAGGAGTTTCCTGATGCATTGGCTTTAATTCCAAATATTAAAGAGGAATTTATAAACAACCCAACAGGGCCTTTAGGAACTATAAAATGTTCGCCATGGAGTTATCAAGATAAAACGATGTTAATTGGCGATTCTTCACATGCAATTGTACCGTTTTATGGACAAGGTATGAACGCTTCTTTTGAAGATGTTTTTGTGTTAGATCAAATTTTAGATCAAGATTTAGGGGATTGGGAAGCTGTTTTTAAAGTGTATCAGAAAATAAGAAAAAAAGATACAGATGCTATTGCAGATTTAGCGATAGACAATTTTCATGAGATGAAAAATCATGTTGCCAATCCTATTTTTAAAGAGAAAAGAAAGATAGAAATGGATTTAGAGAAAACCTTTCCAACGGAATATGCTTCTAAATACTCTTTGGTTACTTTTAATGAGCAGATTGGTTATAACGAAGCTATGAAAAAAGGTAGGGCTCAAGATGAGGTATTATTAAACATGCTTTCAGATAATACTGTTAATTCACATTTAGAAATGACAACAGAAGAGTTAAAAGTTATTTTAAATAAAGTAAATATTGAAACAAGTATTATTTTAGAGGAAGATAAAATAGCAGGTACATTTTCTAAACATTAGAAGGTTTTTGCGTTTGGTGGTTTATTAGTACAATTGAAGTTAGGATAATAGTTTAAGGCTTTGATGAGAATCAGATTTGTGTGAAGTGAAAATATATTCTAGAAAAGTGGGTGGTTAACTGTCTAAATATTTGTCTTATGGCAATGTTGAGAAATATATATTCATTAAAAATAATAAATAAAATTTTATTTATTTAAAGGTTTATTTCAATTGTTTTGTCTTCTTCTAAAACAAACTTTGCATCCTTGTATTTCGGAGGCCCCATAAAGCCGATTGCATTATTAGAGCAGCCATAATCTTCTTTAGGGATTCCTATAAAATTGGTGTCCATTTTTTTATTATCATTCTCGTCATGCACAAAAGAAACGGCATATATTCCTTTTGGTAAATTTCTGAAAAGAACTAGTGCTTTTTTACTTTCAACTTTTACAATGGCACTTTTAATAGGCTTCTTTAAAAAAGACTCTTTCTTATTATAAATACCAACCAGTAAATTACCATCGCTAGAATTTAAACCTGATATATTTACTGTTAAATTAAAAGTTTCCTTTTGTGCCTTTGAGGTTTGTATTGCACATAAAATAAAGATTATTAGTAAGAATTTATTTTTCATAATTCAATTTTTTGTAGCTTTTTTTCAATAAGAAGAATACCAATTTTTATTTTATTATTCACTTATAACTTATTTTAAATTTTTCTTTATTTCTTGTAGACTTTTGTTTGTTTTAATAAACTCAGATATAATTCTAGAACGCAAACTTTCAATTTCTAAATCGAAATGTTTTGCCCATTTCTCATCTTTAAATAGGTGTTTTATTTGTTTAATTCTATGTTGGCTTTCAGAAAAACCAAATAATTCATGTTGTGTATCTTCTTTTGTAGGTTGAATTTTTGCTGTTTTTTTAATAAAATCAACCTCAATAAAGAATGTTTTTTCATTAGAGTTGATAGGGTAGAAGTCCGCCCATTTTGCAAAGGCCACAACTACTTCTTGATTTTTATAATTTGTTGTTGAAATTAGTTTCCATCTACAGTTTGCAACACGTCCCCAGTGATTTGATTTTCTATACACTCCATCATTTGTATAAAAATAGGTGCTATCAGATTTGCTACTAAAATTAATGTTTTCAGGGATTTCAAAGTTTGTTGTTTCTTTAAATTCACAAAAAGTATGTTTAAAAAAATTGGTTTGATTGTAGGTTTTCAAAATAATTATTTAATTACTAATTTTCTTGATTGTTCTCGGTGAAATCCTTGAATACGAATCGTATATTTAGATGCAATTAAAGCTAAAAAGACGAGTATTTTTTTTCACTTTTTTTTCACTTTTTAATTTCAAATATACAGTATTCTTACTAGTATAAAAAAAACGCAATCAAATAAATGATTGCGTTTTTAATTATTATATATAAAGTAATAATTACTTTACTTCTTCAAAGTCTACATCCTCAACATTGTCACCTTGAGCATCACTAGCTACTGGTTCATCTTGTTGTTCGGCACCTCCAGCAGCTCCTTGTTCTGCAGCATACATTTCTTCAGATGCAGCTTTCCAAGCTTCATTAATAGTTGCCATAGCAGTATCAATTAATGAAAGATCTCCTAGTGCGTGCGCAGCTTTTAATTCAACTAAAGCAGCTTCAACAGGTTCTTTTTTAGCATCAGATAATTTGTCACCAAATTCAGTTAATTGCTTTTCAGTTTGAAAAATCATAGAATCTGCTTCATTGATTTTTTCTGCAGTTTCTTTTGCAGCTTTATCAGCATCAGCATTTTCTTCTGCTTCTTGTCTCATTTTAGCGATGTCTTCTTCAGATAATCCAGAAGAAGCTTCAATTCTAATTTCATGAGACTTGTTAGTTCCTTTATCTAACGCAGAAACTTTAATAATACCATTTGCATCAATATCGAAAGTTACTTCAACTTGAGGAATTCCTCTTTGTGCTGGAGGTAAACCATCTAAATGGAAACGACCAATTGTATTATTGTCTGCAGCCATCGTTCTTTCACCTTGTAAAACATGAATTTCTACTGATGGTTGATTGTCTACTGCTGTAGAGAATACTTGAGATTTTTTTGTTGGAATGGTTGTGTTTGCATCAATTAATTTTGTGAAAACATTCCCCATTGTTTCGATACCTAAAGATAAAGGTGTAACGTCTAATAATAATACATCTTTAACGTCTCCAGATAAAACACCTCCTTGAATTGCAGCTCCTAAAGCAACAACTTCATCAGGGTTTACACCTTTACTAGGTGTCTTTCCAAAGAATTTTTCAACAGCTTCTTGTACAGCAGGTATTCTTGTAGATCCACCAACTAATACGATTTCATCGATATCAGCAATTGTTAAATCTGCATTTTTTAATGCTTTCTTACAAGGTGCAATTGTTCTTTTTACTAAATCATCAATTAAAGCTTCAAATTTAGCTTTTGTCATTGTTCTTACCAAGTGCTTTGGTCCGCTAGCGGTAGCAGTAATGTATGGTAAATTAATTTCTGTTGATGCAGTACTAGATAATTCAATTTTAGCTTTTTCTGCAGCTTCTTTTAAACGTTGTAAAGACATTGGATCTTTACGTAAGTCTATTCCTTCTTCAGCATTAAATTCTTCAGCTAACCAGTTAATTATTTTTTCATCAACATCATCTCCACCTAAATGCGTATCTCCATCTGTAGCTAATACTTCAAAAACACCATCTCCTAATTCTAAGATAGAAACATCATGCGTTCCTCCACCAAAATCAAAAACAACAATTTTCTTATCGTCATGAGATTTGTCTAAACCGTAAGCTAATGCAGCAGCAGTTGGTTCATTTATAATTCTTTTTACTTGTAATCCTGCAATTTCACCAGCTTCTTTAGTTGCTTGACGTTGTGCATCGTTAAAATAGGCTGGTACAGTAATTACTGCTTCAGTAACTTCAGTTCCTAAATAGTCTTCAGCAGTTTTTTTCATTTTCTGCAATACCATTGCAGAAATTTCTTGTGGCGTATATAAACGACCATCAATATCTACTCTAGGTGTATCATTATCTCCTTTTACTACTTTATAAGGAACTCTTCCTGCTTCTTTTGAAGAATCAGAAAATTTGTTACCCATAAAACGTTTAATAGAATAAACTGTTTTTGTTGGGTTTGTAACCGCTTGTCTTTTAGCAGGGTCACCAATTTTACGCTCTCCTCCTTCAATAAAGGCAACAATAGATGGTGTTGTTCTTTTTCCTTCTGAATTAGGAATTACAACTGGTTCATTACCTTCCATTACAGAAACACAAGAATTTGTTGTTCCTAAATCTATTCCAATTATTTTACTCATAATATTTATTTTAATATTTTATAAATTCAACTTTACAATTGCTATTAGTCAAACTGTGTGCCAACTACTTTTTTCAATATAAATGTCAGTTTTATTTTATTTAAGAGTTAAATACGTGACATGTTGACATAAATTATATCTACTTAAACAGTAATAAGTAGACATGGATTTGAAAAAATGAATAGTTTTCATTAACTAGTTGGAGTTTTAAAATAATTATTTATTGAATTATATAAAAAAATACACTTAATTGTGGGGTATTTTTTACATTTACGCCATCTATTGTTAAAATATTTACGAATGTCACAATTTATTAGTGTTTTTGATATGTTTAAGATTGGTGTTGGACCTTCTAGTTCTCATACACTTGGGCCTTGGAAGGCCGCTCAAAAATGGATTTTTTCTTTAAAAGAACTCTCTGTTTTTCAAGAAATAGATGGAATTAGGATAGATTTATTTGGTTCTCTGGCACGCACTGGAAAAGGGCATGCAACGGACTATGCTATTTTGTTAGGTTTAAGTGGTGCCGATCCAGAATATATTCCTGTATCTAATATTGAGACCATTACTAGTAAAATAAAAAGTACTAATAAGCTCAATTTTAATAATGAAAGAGAGATTAATTTCTCTGTAGAGAATATTGTCTTTAATAAAGAGTTTTTACCGTTTCATGCCAATGGTATTAAATTTAGAGGTTTTTGTAAGGGTAAAGAAATAGCTGTTGCAACCTATTATTCCATTGGAGGTGGTTTTGTCGTGCAAGAGAATAATCGCCTCGAAGATGAAATAGAAATTACTGAAAACAATTTTCCGTATCCTATTAATAGAGCATTTCAATTAGAAGAATATTGTGAAAAAGAAAATATATTAATTTCTGATATTGTTTTAAAGAATGAATTAGAATTACGCTCATTAGAAGAGATTGATTTTGAGTTGAATAGAATTTGGGAAACGATGTTAGAATGTACACATATAGGTTGTCATACAGAAGGCACGCTTCCAGGAGGATTAAATGTGAAACGGAGAGCTTTTTCTTCGCACCAAAAGTTAATTAAAGACACTACCTATAGAAATCCTAAAGAATGGATAACTGCTATAAGAAGTACGGAAGTGAAATTTAGAGAAATTTTAAAATGGGTAAGCTGTTTTGCGCTTGCTGTAAATGAAGTAAACGCTTCTTTAGGTAGAGTTGTAACTGCACCAACTAATGGAAGTGCGGGAGTAATTCCTGCAGTTTTAATGTATTATTTAGTAATAGAAAATCATGAAGCAGATTTTAGACATATTAAAAAATTCTTATTAACCGCTGGTGAAATTGGTAGTATTTTTAAGAAAAATGCTACAATTTCGGCGGCAATGGGTGGTTGTCAGGCAGAGATAGGAGTTTCTTCTGCAATGGCAGCAGCAGCATTAACAGAGTTATTAGGTGGTACGCCAGCGCAATCTCTAGTGGCAGCAGAAATTGCAATGGAACATCATTTGGGTTTAACCTGTGATCCTATTGGAGGTTTAGTTCAAGTACCTTGTATAGAAAGGAATGCAATGGGTGCTATTAAAGCTATTAATGCTGCAGAAATGGCTTTAGAAACCAACCCTAAAGAGGTTAAAGTCCCTTTAGATAAAGTGATTGATACTATGTGGGAAACTGCAAAAGATATGCATAAAAATTATAAAGAAACTTCAGAGGGCGGTTTGGCTATTAATGTTGGTTTGGCGGATTGCTAGCGTGATCTACAAACTTAAATATTTTTAAAAATACAAATTAATTAGTTTTCATTTCTTACTTTATTTAAATTCTAAAATGTAGCACTATTTATTTAAAAATGCTCATAATCAGATTCTTATAAATTTAAATTATAATAAGTTATTAACAAGCTAATTTTAAATGTGGTAAAGATTAAATACTGCTCCTAAGTACTATTAATACTATTAATTTACGATTATTGTAATTTTAATTAAGTCGTTTTATTAATGTGATAATAACTGTGTTAAAAAATTATTACATTGTTAATTAGTTAATTATTTGTAATATTGATTTACTAATCAATAAATATTTATAATGGAAAAATTTTTAAACAAGTTAATTGATCTACCTCAATTGATCAATTCTAAGTTACCAGGAAACACTTTTAATGCAGGTGTTCAAGATTCAGAAGGAAACATCCCGAAGTGGGTGGGTAAATTTTACAGTATTTCTGCACTTGTAGTTTTGTTAGCATCATTAATGGTTACATTATCCCCAATTTGGTCTGGTGGAATGGGAGAGAAATTAGATATTTTAGCAAATATTCTTTCTATGCTTATCTGGGTGTATGCTGCATTTCCTATTTCTCAGGTAATAAGGTCAGCAGGAGATAGCTTGGCTTCATCTAAAAGTGGCACTATAGATTTTATTTTTAGAGATTTAGCAATTGCCAATATTAAAGTTTTCGGACATGTTGCTGCTTTGGTTGCATTGTTTGGCGCTTTTGCTATGACATTATCTTGGGCTACTACAATGAGTATTTCTGGCGATTTTACTACTGCATGGATTGCTAATATTGAGTATGCTTATGCATTACCAATGGCTGCTACCTCAGAATTAGCAAATGCTTTACAACTTGAGTTTTTAGGGAATATTTTAGCAAACGATTGGGCTAATTGGGATCCAACAATGGCTGCAGGAAGTGCATGGAGCTGGAATGGTTTAATGTCTGTTGCTTGGGAGTATGTTGGTGTAGCTGTAATCTTAGCTAAACTTTATGTTTCTTTGGCAATCTATAAGTTCTTCTATGGTGTTATTTCTAGTTTAGTAAATTGGATAAAAAGTCCATATTTACCATTTAAAACTAAATAATTACTTTTTGTAAGTACAGTAATTGTATTTCAATTAAATTTAAAATCCCCAAGAATAGGTCTAAATCATTTCTTGGGGATTTTTTTGACTAATCAATAATCAATATTTAATTAATCGTTTGAGCTATTTACTGCTAAAGTATAAACAACTAAACCAAATCCTATTTTGTTAATTGCATCGGCAATGTTATAGATAACATCTACGTTAAAACTTCCTAGAAATTGAGTGTACCATCCTTCAGTTCCAGCCATATATCCTAAAGGATAAATTGCCCAACCTACTAAAACAAACCAACACAAAGTTTTGTGTGCTTTTAAGACTGCACCACCAGCTTCTACAGCTAATTTCTTTGCAGATCCTAACCAAATATCGTAAACAATAACAAAGTATGCTGCTCCAGAGATGAATCCCCACATAGCTGCACTATCAGTATATACTGCTTCTCCAAAATATCCTGTTACTAACATAATAGTTGATAAGAAGATTAGTCTCCACATCATTGATTTTTTTGCTCCTGCTACCTTTAGTATTAAATAAAATTCAACACACATTAATGGCACAGTTAAAATCCAATCTACGTAACGGAAGAAAGTTGGTGAATCACCTGTTGAAGCCCAATAGTCTCTCATGTAAAAGTAATGCACTGCTGCAATAAAAGTAATTAAACCAGACACAAGAAGAGATGTTCTCCATTTCTTGTCAACACTATTCATTGATAAGAAGAAAAATACCTGTCTCTTATACACATCTCCGAGCCCACGAGACCTCTCTACATCT
>OJEO01000233.1_pt1 | contig 24947 bp, 9 predicted proteins | sample 1593621 | NCBI WGS metagenome assembly OJEO01 (sample SAMN05416875, study PRJEB24817) | seawater metagenome | isolation source: Sea water | place: Canada:Atlantic | collected 2013-11
AAGAGACAGGATTACGTTTAGGGATATTACCAAACTAACCCAAAAGCCAACTGCCAATAAAGATCAATATGGCCGCCTTCGCGTAGCAGCTGCTCTAGGTGTTACTGCAGATGCCGTTGAACGTGCTGAAGCATTGGTAAACGCTCAAGTTGACGCTGTAATTATCGATACCGCTCACGGTCATACAAAAGGAGTAGTTACTGTTTTAAAAGAAGTAAAAAAGAATTTCCCAAAACTTGACGTGGTGGTGGGAAACATTGCTACTCCAGAAGCCGCTAAATATTTAGCAGATGCTGGTGCCGATGCAGTAAAAGTAGGAATTGGTCCAGGATCAATATGTACAACTCGGGTTGTTGCTGGTGTTGGCTTTCCACAATTTTCAGCTGTATTGGAAGTTGCTGCAGCCTTAAAAGGAAGTGGCGTTCCCGTAATTGCCGATGGAGGTATTCGCTATACCGGTGATATTCCTAAGGCATTAGCGGCAGGAGCAGATTGCGTGATGTTAGGTTCTTTATTGGCAGGAACAAAAGAATCTCCAGGGGAAACAATCATCTACGAAGGACGAAAATTTAAATCGTATCGCGGAATGGGGAGTGTAGAAGCTATGAAAAAAGGCTCTAAAGACCGCTATTTCCAAGATGTGGAAGATGATATTAAAAAACTAGTACCAGAAGGTATTGTAGGTCGCGTTCCTTATAAAGGTGAATTGCTGGAGAGCATGACGCAGTTTATAGGAGGCTTACGTGCTGGAATGGGTTATTGTGGGGCTAACTCCATTGAAGCATTAAAGGAAAACGGTACGTTTGTTAAAATCACCTCTTCTGGTATTCACGAAAGTCATCCTCACGATGTGACCATAACTAAAGAGGCGCCAAATTACAGCCGATAGTATAAAAGGGGTATAGTAATATTGATTCCAGTTAATTTATGGTTTTAAAGAACTATACCTCTCTTCAACAACTAAGTTTTTATATTTAGTGTGTATTTTACTTATCTGGATATAAGTAACTGAAATTGTTCTTTTAAAATCTCTGTATTTGTGAAGAACTAAATATAAAAAAAGTTCATTTTTTTGGAAGTAAAGTGCCCAGGATGGGAGTCGAACCCACACGCCCTAATGGACACATGGCCCTCAACCATGCCTGTCTACCAGTTCCAGCACCTGGGCTTAAAAGAGGTACTTTTTTTGTGGAATGCAAATATAGATAATTTGTAAACGTTAAAACTAGTATTTTAGAATTTCTAAAGTGATTATTTTAGCTGTTTTCACATTACATGGTACACGCACAGTTACTAATGCCCTGAAAAATATTTAATCCTAACGTTATCATATGTGTCCCGCTGTTATTATTAGTAAGTTCGTTGGTAATTATTTGGTAGGAATAGGCAAAGTAAAAATTAGATTTTTTTAATCCTACCATAGGGCTAATATTTAATGGCTCCGCTGCTTGGTCATTTAAAAAACGGTAGCTTAAGCCAGCCCAATAGTAATCTTCATTATCTAAGAACCTAAACTTTACATTTAAGTCTGTTGTAGATCGTTGGTCACTTTCAAAATATTGTATGTAGGTAGAAGGCTCAATTTCAAAACTACTATTACGACCTTGTTTAAATACATAGCCTGTATAGACTTGATAGTTTCTAAGCTTTAAAGGTTCGTTAAGTCCAAAAGCATCTTCTTTTTTAGGCAAAACATTGTTTGCATTAAAACTAAAATAAAAATCCTCAAAACGGTATAAAGCTGCAACGTCAAAATTGTGATTGGTCAGTTTTCTATCATTTTCTATAGATGGATCATTTACATTAAATTCTTCAGTATCTATTCTGAATTGATTCAAGTTGTAAGACAAACCAAAAGATAAAAACTGATCCGGATGTCTTTCTAATACTAGATGATGTGCAAACGAAATTTTAGCTCCTTTTTGATGTGTAAACCCATTGCTATCATTATATAGAAACATACCTATACCTGATCGTTGTCCCAAGCGTGTATCGGCAACCAAGGATTGCATATCCGGGGCATCTTTAACACCAACCCATTGTGTGAGACCATTAACACGTACTTTTACATGATCTCCAATCCCTGCATAGGCTGGGGAAATTACAAAAGGATTATCAGCTAAATATTGTGTGTAGGTGGGGATTGTCAACTCTTGTGCTTTTACTGACGAAAGCAATAAAAGCAGTGCTGCAAGTAGGTAAATATTTTTCATAATTGTAGGTTTTGGGGGATATTGTTAATACTCCACAACGATTTTTGGGGAACCGTTGTGGAGTGGGGTTTATTTATCTATATAGTGTAAAGTGTCCGATGAATTCTCGATTGTCTTCCGCATTTCCAAGCTGAATGATGTACCAGTAGTCTCCTGTAGGTAATGGTCTATTGTTATAAGTTCCATCCCAAGCTTGACCTTGTCTTAAAACAGCGATTTCTCGTCCGTGTCTATCGTAAATGGCCGTTTTGATATTTGGATAATTTTCTGTGTCTTGAGGCATCCAAGTATCATTCGTGCTAGTACCATCTGGTGTAAACACATTCGGGATGGTAATGTCTACAAATATTACTTCGATAACGGCTTCAACTTCACATCCGTTTTGGTCGATTACTTTAACGGTTATCGTTCCATCTTCGTAAAAAATGTATTCATTCTCACTACCATAGTCTTCATCATTAAAAAAGTAGGTGTATCCTCCAGCTCCACCAGTAACTGTAGCAGTAATTTGGTTGAGCCCTGTTTCATTTAAGGTTAGGGATAATGGCACTATTTCTTCAATATCAAAAGTTACTGAGTCGAAACAACCGGATGGGTGGATAATATCAATCGTATTATTCCCTTCTGGAACATTGTAGAATATATTTTCAGTTTGTCCCGCTCCACCATTTAAGTGATAGGTTACTTCATTAGCAACCGAAGGATCTACTGTCACAGTTACTATACTTTCTGTACAGGTATACTCTATAGTTGCAGAAGCATCGATATCTACAGGACTGTCCAACGGAACATCTAATGTGGTAACACAACCATTGCCATCTTGAACATAGATGGTATAGGTTTGACCTCCATCTAAGTTATCAAATGTATATTGATCAATAACGTAATTAGACTCATCGTTTAAACTTGTAGCATATGGTGCTACTCCTCCTGAAATATTAATTTCGATAGCTCCGTTATCATCATCTACACAGATTTCTTGTAAAACATCAACTACAGTCACATCCATTGCAGTAGGTTCGGTAATTGTAACAATTTCATCTGTATAACATCCTGTTTCATCCATAGCTCGGACGGTATAGGTTCCGGCAGCTAGGTCTGTAAATACATTATTAGTTGCCATATTAAAGTTCGGGGAAATTCCGTAGGTAAAAGTATTTAAACCACCTAAGCCTTCTATTTCAATACTTCCACTAGTATCGCCATTACAAAGAACATTTTCTGATGTTACAGTGGCGGTAACTGGTTGCAAGGTAATTACTTCAAATGCTTCAGTATCAAGACATCCATTTTCATGTTGTACATAGGCTGTATAATTACCAGGTACTAGGTTATTGAATGTGTTTGAAGCGAAATAGTCAGTACCGTTGATACTGTATTCAACATCGTTGATTACACTAGTATCTACATTGATGGTTATTGTGTTACTGTTTACATTATTTGAACAGCTATAATCCACTTCTACTTCAGCCATAATTTCCACACCTGGATCGATAATGAAATCCATCGGTACCATATCACAGTTATTAGCATCTTTCACATAGAGTGTGTATTGCTGTCCTCCTGTTAGATTATCATAGGTAAATTGATCCTGCGTGTAATTTACACCATCAATACTGGTAGAGTAGGGCGGTGTTCCACCAGTTACTGAGATTTCTACACTACCATCATTTGCACCTAGACAAGTTTCGCCCATTGTGATTACATCTGCGTTTAAGGCTTCATCTGGCTGTGTAATTACAATATTGCTTATTGTAAACTCACATGAAATAGTATCCCGTACTAATATGGTATAAGTACCTGCTTCTAAATCTGTAAATGTATTATTAGATACAAAATTAAAGAAAGGCGAGATGGCATATTCAAAAGGAGCACTACCATTAGTAGCAGTCACTTCAATCTCACCAGTCGCGGCACCAAAACATAATACGTTTTGAGTAACGGCTGCCGTGGCATCAATAGGTTGCAGGTCTTCAATTATAAAGTTATCTGTATTTATACAACCATTACTGTGTTGTACATAAGCCGTATAACTTCCAGGTGGTACGTTGTTGAACGTATTAGCAGGACCGTAATTGGTACCATCAATACTATATTCAACATCATTAACCACGCTACCATCAACATTGATGGTTACAATATTACCTGGAACATTGTTGGTACAGTTATTCTCTACTTCAGCATCTGCTTGAATATCTACTCCTGAGTCGATAGTAAAATCGATAGGCGTAATGTTACACCCATTGTCATCTCTTACATATACCGTGTATTGTTGCCCACCATTAAGACCATTATAAACAAATTGATCTTGGGTATAGCTAACACCATCAATACTCGTAGAATAGGGTGCTGTTCCGCCAGTTATGGTGATGTTTACACTACCGTCATTAGCTCCAAGACATGCTTCCCCTGTTGGGTCTACACTAACATCTAAGGCTTCGTTGGGTTGTGTGATTACAATATTATTTATTTCAAACTCACATGAGATAGCATCTCGTACTCTAACACTATAGGTCCCTGCAGGTAAATTGGTAAATACATTATTTGTTCCGAAGTTATAATCGGGCGAAATTGCATATTCCAACGTTCCAGTACCTCCAGTTGCTGTCACTTCAATAGTTCCTGTTGCATCACCAAAACACAATACGTTTTGAGTAACGGCTGCCGTGGCATTGATAGGTTGCAGGTCTTCAATTATAAAATCCTCTGTTTTTATACAGCCATTGGTATGTCTTACATACGCTGTATAAGTACCTGGAGTTAAATTATTGAATGTATTTGATGCGAAATAGTCCGTACCGTTAACACTGTATTCAACATCGTTTTCTACTTCAGCATTTACCTCAATAGTAACAATGCTTGTTGGATTGTTGTTGGTACATACTTCATCAATAACTACGTTTGGAATAATCTCAACGGGTTCTGGCATAAAGTATTCCAATGGAGGAGTGATATTACAATCATTAGTATCTTTTACATAAATTCGGTAAAAAATACCTCCTTGTAGTCCTGTATAGGTATACTGATTTCCAGTTACAATGGTGAAGTTGGTGTTATCTAAACTTATCAAGTAAGGTGCTGTACCTCCTGTTATGTCTACTGTAATAGATCCATTTCCATCATTCAAACAAAGTTCATCGTTGATAGTTCCTAAACTGGCTTCCAGTAAAGCTGGTTCAATAATTTCAATTGTAAAAGTTTGGTAACAACCGTTCTGATCTTGAACCATCACTTCGTAAGTGCCAGCTCCTAGTCCATCAAATGTTTCTTCCTCTTGAAACTGATTTAAGTCTGGAGAAATAGCATATTGTAAGGTACCAGTTCCGCCACTTGCATTTATAGTAATGCTTCCGTCTGCCTGACCAAAACAACTAATATCCTCTTTAGTAAAATCAGCAACCAATAATTCTGGATCTGTGATTGTAATAACTTCTGAAGAAGCCGGACAGTCAGCACCACTCATTACATCTACTCTATAGGTTCCTGATGACAAGCCATTAAACGTGCCACTGGCTTGTGGGCCTTGGATTACCGCATTGGTAGCTGTATCAATCAACTGATACATATAATTACCTACACCGTTATTGGCTGTTGCTACAATAGTAGCATTGGCGCCTCCGAAACAGTTAACATTGGCTCCTGTTAGGTCTAAATTAATCGTGGTTGGTATTACAGGCTCTACTGTTAGTGTATTGGTCGATCCAACTGCACACCCATTAGCATCACGAATGTAATACTGGTATGTTCCTGGGCTTACCAAAACTGTAGTGGTATTGCCCGCGGGTAATGCCGTATAGGTTGTTCCATTGGGACTATACTCATACGGAGCGGTGCCACCAAAGGCTTCAATACGTATTTCGGCATCGGTTGCACATGTGGGTGGTGTAACCAATGATAACGTACCTGTTGCAGCTTCGGTAGGCTGGTCGATAGTAACGTCGGTTGTTGAAAAGGTACAACTCCATCCATCCATAATTTCGGCGTGGTACGTTCCTGCAGGAATACCTGTAAACACACTATTTGCCTGCGGACCAGAGCTTGCACCAGTAGTGTTATTTACCAATGTATACAAATATCCGCTTCCTTGACCGCCCGTAACATTGCTTATGGTAATGGTAGCATTGGCATCATTAAAACAAGGCAATGTGTTTGGTACGGCAGTAATATCTGCTGAAATAGGAGTAGGGATGCTCAATGTTTCATTTTCTGAAACAACACAGCCATTACTGTCTCTAGCACTTACTGTATAGGTACCAGCACCAAGGTTTGTAAAATAACTTGTTGAAGACCAAGCCGAAATAATTGTAGCGCCCAACTCTAATTGGTATTCGTACTGCGGCCCCCATCCATCGGTGGCAGTAGCGGTAATCGTACCATCATCGCTTGATGCAATACACGTAATCTCTGTGCTTTCAACATTCAAATTTAAAGCCGCAGTAGGTTCTTCGATAACAAAATCTACCGATGTCGTACAGAACGGATTGTTTGTCAACGTACCTGTAAACGTATATGCACCCGCTGCTAAACCGGTTACGGTAGCATGTCCCGCAGTAGAACTAGTGCCTGTAGCTACAGTGTTTCCGCCATTATCTGTCATTATATAAGTAAAGGGTCCAGCATCATCTGTAGGATTCAGGTCTTGATCTACAAATGTAAAGTCGATACTTCCGTCGGCATCACCAATACAGGTAACATTGTTATTCAATGATGAAACAATGATGAATGTATCTGGGTCATCAACCGTGTGGACGGTTTTCACACTACAGCCTGTAACTGTGTTTTCAACAATTATTTCATAGTTTCCAACCGTCAATCCTGTAAAATCAGGAGAAGTTTGGGTAACGTTATAAGGGTTTCCGTTTAATCCGGTCACGGTGTACGCTAAAGCACTTGGCGTACCTCCTGTTTCTGTTACCGTTATGGTAATTTCTTCTAGATTGGTACAGGTTAACGGAGTGGTTACAGTTACCGATGGGGCTGAAATTTCGTTATACGGATTAATTGTTGCCGTAGTAGTTCCAACACAACCTTTGTTGTCATAAACATTGATTGTATAGGTTCCACCAACTCTATCCGTCTCTATATAGGTGCTGTTAGTTCCGTCTTGAAGTACAGTAGCTCCTCGAATAAACTCATACCTAACATAGGTTCCAGAACCTCCGGATACCCCAGTTACGGTTATAGAAGCATCGTTAGATGTGTTCGTGCCAGAGTTACAACCAAATTGTGTTACCATTGGGCTTGGTACTGTTATGGCTGTAGGTTCACCTATGGTTACATCTTGTGTAGTCGTACAGTTTCTACCCGATGTTACAACCACCGTGTATGTTCCGGCCGCCAATCCATTAAATGTATTGGATGTTTGTGGAGCAACCGTTATCGGATTTGTGATTTCGTAGGTATAATCAAAATCTGTATTGGTTCCCGTTAAGTTAACGGTAAAGCTTCCATCATTTCCACCATTACAGGTTACATCGGTTGGAACGGTATTAAATGTCGGTGGGTTTGGTGCTTCCAGTTCAGCGTCCACATCAAATGTACACCCCGTAGTCGTATCCGTAACTGTAATTACATAACTTCCGGCAGGAACATTTTCAAATTGATTACCAGTCTGTGTTATTACAGCTGGAGCCGGTGCAATGGTATAACTATAATTGCCTGAACCGCCAGTAGGAAGTACAGTAATAATACCATCAGACACGCCACAATCAGGATTAGTAGAAATACTTGTCGCTGTACCAGCAGTTAAGGGCTCTAAAATGTCGATGGTTTCTGTAAACTCACAACCATTGGCATCTTTAATGATTACCGTGTGTATACCTGAATTTAAGCCTGATAATATAAAGCTGTTTGCAGCGTCTTCGGTGTAGGTGGTAAAACCAGAACCATTCACACTATAGGTATACGGTGCAATACCTAAGCCTGCTGTTCTTGTAACAATAACTTCAAAGCTTCCTTCAGGGTTACAAACATTGGCTGGATCTTGGCTAAGCGTAATTTCAGGACTTGAATCTGTGTCTACAATTAGGGCATTTTCAACTTGAATACAGCCAAACGCATCTTTTATATACACATCGTAACTGCCACCTTCTACATTAAATACATTAGCAGATCCTCCAGTCCATGTTGCAACGGTAGGGGCAGGATCGCCTGCATTATTTAATTGAAATTCATAAGGTGGTGTTCCAAACTGTCCAGTAGCTGTTATAATACCAGCGTTAATATTACAATTATCGTTTTTAGTCACTACTGCATCTATTTCTAATGTATTGGTAGATTCGATAATATCGAAAGGAACCGATGCTACCGAACACTCATCAAAAGCTCCACCTACTTCATTAAATAATATATAGTAGGATCCAGTAGGAAGCGGGCCTATATTTGAAACGGTTTCAGGCCCACCAGAAAGAGGTGAAATGGTGCCACTAATTGTTGTGGTAGTATTACTTACTGAATTAAATATTTCATAATCCACAGCAGTTGCTCCAGTATCATAATTAGCAATAGTAAAGGTTACATTTCCATCTGCAGCGCCAGTACAGCTTATGTTATTTACGGTATCTATAGTTGATGTTAAATTTGAAGGGGTATCAATTGGCACACTGGCTGATTCAAAATAGTAACAACCTGTACTATTATCGCGAACAACAAAGGTGTAAAGTACACCTGGTGTAAGACCAGTAAAAGTAGACTGTTCAGGAAGTCCTGGATCTGATGCTTGAAAATTAGTAGCGTAAGGAGGTGTTGTTGAATCAGCAATTCCAAAAGAATAATTACCACTACTAACATCTGGAACAACTGTAACAACAGCAGTACCTCCGGTAGCACAATCTGCAGTAACTGCAGAAACATCAATATCTAAATCATCTGGAGGAGAGGCAATTTTGATATTTGATTGTATTCTTGAACAGCCATTCGCATCAATAACTTCAACTTGGTAAATACCAAAGTTTAAGCCTGTAAAGATGTGATCTTCTCCATTAGAAACGGTGGTATAGCTATCTGTGAATCCGAAATTATTACTAATGTAATACGTGTATTCTGGAGTTCCTCCCGTTACACTTTGAACTTCAATACTTCCAAATTCAGTACCACTATCACAATCGATGTCTGTGGTATTTATTGTAAAATTAATCGCATCGGGTTGTGTAATTGTTATAGTAGCTGTAGTCTCACAGGCATTTGCATCTGTAACAGTAATTAAATAATCCCCTGCGGCCAAGCCACTTGTTTGGGTGCCGTAATCGATACCGGTTGTTGTGTTCAGTATATTTATAACGTAAGGAGGCAATCCTCCTGAAGGTACTATATTCAATGCCCCGGTTTCTTCTCCATTACATAAGATGTCTTGTGAAACAGTTACTGCTGGAGGGGCTAATACCGGTAAAGCATCTACCGTTATCACCGATGATTCAACCGTACAACCTATGGAATCTGTAATCATAAATTGATAGGTACCCGCATTTGAAGTTGTATAGGTAAAGGTATTTCCAGTTACGGGATTGGTCGCACCATATGCACTGCCATTAACTGAAACTTGGTACTCAAAATTAGCAGTACCGCCTGTAATGGTTACTGTAATTTCAGCATCAGGATTAGCTGTACAATCCAAGTTTTTGGTCAATACAGCATCTGCCAATAGTTGGGGTGCAATAATTTGGCTTACCGCTGCGGAAGTACAACCGTATGCATCTTTAACTTCCACGGTGTACGTTCCTGGAGGTAGGTTTGTAAATGTATTATTCGCTTGAAATGGGGCTCCATTTAAACTATAGGTATAAGGTGCTACTCCATTAGTAGCATCTACCACAATAGTTGCTCCATTTGTAGGATCGAAGCACAAGTCTGACGTACTACTTATAGTGGCTACAGGGGCTACTGGTGCCGTAAGTGAAAACGTATCGCTAATGGTACAACCGCTACTGTCTTCCACAGTATAGGTATAGGTTCCTGTTTGCGACAAGCCAGTAAAAGTATTTCCAGCTTGTGGCCCTACCACTGTAGCATCGGGTTGGGTTAGTGTATATTCATAGGGGCTCCAACCACCGGTTACATTTATAACTACACTGCCATCGGCAACACAGGTAATCGGATTTATGGTAGGGCCACTATCTGTTAAGGCACTATCCGGTCCTTCGATTGTAAGGGCAGCTGTGGCTGTACAGTTTGTGATTTCATCGGTTACATCGATGGTATACGTTCCGGCAGCAAGATTGTTTTGCGGAATTGTAGTGTTGGTTTGCCCGGTAACAGCTGGATTTCCATCAATTGAATAAGAATATGTTGAACTAAAACCAGTTACGGTAAACGTTCCATTTCCTGTTGAAGAATTAAAACAATCTACATTGTTTAGAACTTGACTTGTTACATTGATATTTTCAATTGGATCTATGGTGAAGTCTTCTTCATAGGTACAGTTTTTACTATCTGTAACTCTGAACGAATACGTCCCGGGATCTAAATTTGTAAAGATATTGTTTGTACCATTTGAAACGCTAATCGGACTTATAATTTCATATGTAAATGGAGCACTGCCTCCAGTTGTGGTTACCGTAACGTCTGAATTTTCATCTGGACAGGTAACAGCTGTACTGGTAAAACTTAAATCGGTTGGTGGATTTAAGTCTTCTAAAACCAGCGTGTTGGTAGTAAAAGTACATCCATTCGCATCTTTAATGGTAATGGTGTACGAACCACTGCTAAGTCCTGCAAATATATTAGAAGTTTGAAAGTTGGTACCGTCTAAACTATACTGATAGGGAGGTGTTCCTCCAGTTACATTGATCGCTTGTATGCTACCCAAATTATCACAGGTATACTCTTGTACTATTTCTGCAGTAGCAGCAATAGGAGTTGCTTCAATAATTTCAACCGTATCGGTACCTGAACATGTTACTCCCTCCAAGGTATAATTCACTACAATATTATAGGTACCCGGAGCCAAGCCTGTAAAGGTAGAGGTGGTTGTGAATGTTGTACCATTATCAATGCTATACGCCATGGTATAGCCATTATTGTTCGTTGTGTTTATGGAAATAGTACCATCATCTGCTCCATTACATGAAACATCAGTATGTGCAATGGTATATTCAGGGTCTGGCGTTTGTTCTACTTCTATTTGGGTAGTAGCTGAACAATTATTAATATCAATAACGGTAATATTATATGTCCCTGCCGCAGTTACTTCATACTCTGGTACGGTTTGAAAATCTGTCGTACTATTTATATAATAAAAATAAGGAGCGGTTCCTCCTTCGGGATAAATAGTTATCTCGCCAGGTTCGCATGTTAATGGCTGCGTTATTCCTGCCGTAACGGTCAATGGGTCTGGTGATGTTATGGTTATGTCTTCAGTATATTGACAACCATCATCTGTACTTGAATTTACCGTGTAGGTACCATCGTTTAGATTACTGAAAGTATAATCACTTTCTGCAATAGGTCCGACGCTGTTTATAACAGTTCCGCCTTGTACTAGTTCATAATAATATTGTGGGCGCACGTCGTTAACTTGTACGCTTATACTTCCTTTATCGTCTGAACATAAAGGTTGATTAGCTATAACATCTACCGTATAATCACGTTCCCTGATAGGAATATCTGGTACAGTAAAGATACAAGGGTTGGTGGTTACACCAGTGGCTCTAATATGGATAGTGTAAACCCCTGCTGTTGTTATGGGAAATATATTACTCGCTTGATACGGACCTCCAGTACCGTTTATACTGAATTCATATCCTGCCGGTACTCCGTTTATTTGTATTTCTCCATCGGTATCACAAATTATATCTCTGTGGGTTTCGGTGGGTTCAAATAAGTTTTGATACACATTGAAATAAAAATTCTTAAAACATCCGTTTTGGTAAACTAAATGCAATCTATATTGTCCAGCTTGGTCCGCAAGAAAATTAGGACCTGTCTGTACTTGGTTCCACGTACAAGTAGGTGATGTATTTGGACAATCTTGTGGCGCAGCATTACAGCTTCCTTCATCTAGTTTTTCCCAAACAATACTTTCGGCATCTGTGATGTTAGTTTCAATCAATCTACTATCATTTGCCCCACATAAAAATAGTTCTGGTAATTCCTCTCCATTGGTTGGGCAGGTGACTACTTTGTTGGCATAGGGGAGTATTGGGTTTGGTATATCGGCTCCAAATAGAACAACGTTTACTGTTTCAACAATGGAAACACAAGGTGCTGGAGCAGTATTTACAGAGGTGTAAAGCCCGGGACTAGATACAGTAATGGATTGTGTTGTGCCAATTGGAGTGCCTGTAACTTCATCTCCTTCGTACCATTGATAACTTGTATATCCGTCTCCTGCCGTAAGTGTTATTTCGCTACCACAGAGTACTTCTTCACGTTCAAACGTACAACCGTCAACATTCACCAAGAAGTTTGTAGAACCTGGTGTGGTGGTTCCACATCCTTTTACTCCTGATACACTAGGGTCACCATCAGCAACTACATTACCTGCGGTCTCACTATAATAAGTAGCATACGCTTGGTTTCCTATAACGTTGGAACATGCATCCCGAAGTTGGTTACAATCTTCTATTACTTTTACCCGAATCCTGATCTCATAGGCTTGGTCACCTTCTTCAACTAAATTATCGGGAACATCAAGGTTTAATCTAAAGTTTATAGGATCATAAGTATATGTTACTCCCGGTGCATTTGATACATCTAGGGACAAAAAGTTTACATTAATTGGTAAAACATCTTCTATTGAGAAGTTTATGGCATCATCATTTCCTAAATTTTGGAAGCCAATTACATAATCGAGTTCTTGGCCTAATGTTACATCGCCATTATTGATATTAGTACCGGCTGTATTCTCTACGTTTTTAGTAAGGAGAATATTTGGTTGAATAATATCTACTGCAAAAGCATTGAAATAATAGAAATAAAGGTCTGCGTCGGTGCGCAATTGTATCACGGCTGAGGTGTCGCCATTATCAATAACATTATTGCCTGGATTTGGAATATTTAATATTCCGGCATCATAACCTAAGGTATTTTGGCTATTAGGAGTTCGGTTGGTATACTCCCCAGTTAAGTTAGTGACTTTACTACGGAAAAAATTGTTGGTTGGCCGTTCAGGTGTGCTCATAGTAGTACCGTTGATATCCAAATAATCTCCGGTTAGTCTTTGATCTCCTTCCATAGCTGAAAAAGCAAACTTCGCCCGCACAGGCCCTGTTGGAATGGTTCGAAAACCATCTACAGGAACATCTAAAGAATTACCTGATCCTATAGCACTAAACCCATCGAAGGATACAATGGCTTTAGCAGGAAGATTTGTGTCTTCATACACAACAAATAAACTCCACCCGGCAGTGAGACCAGTACCCCCAAGCAAACCTTCACTGGTAGTAACATTACCAAGGGTATAGGTTCCTGCAGCATCAGTTAAACCTTGTAACATGTTTGTTACATCTGCATAGCAGGCATAGGGTGTAGCATTATTAGATCCAATAGGGGTAGTAATAGCATCATAAACCACTTCTCCCGTAATGTCATTATACCCCCCTTCTGGCATTTTTAACTTTACGTCTGTAATAGAACTTCTGTCACTATCTTGATAGATAGCTCCCCAATATAACCCTGCATACACAATAGTATAACAACTACCAGGTACTTCTAGTTCCGCACTGCTTGAATTAAACGTAGTATTATCATTATCAATATCGATGTATTCCATTTCGAAATCTGAATTCAGATAATACGTTCCATTATAAGGATCATTAGGATCCGCATTACTGGTATTCCGGTTTAAGATATTGTTACCGATAAGAAGCATGTCTCCCTTAATATTTTGATCAAATCTGGGTTCAAATTCTTCAAAATTGGTATCCTGTGCAGCACCGTTAAAAAACATGAGGGAAAGCACAATTAAAATTATAGTATGTAAGTAGTTAGGTGTTTTCATACTTGTAGGTTTATTAATTTGGGGTGAAATTTGTATTTACAGTTAATGTCGTTTGTTGTCCATTATCCAGATTTGTTTGGTATACTTTCCATATACATCAGAATAATAACATTCCAAGGCTTTTTTCCATGTCGAAAAACGATATAAATAAACGTAGTTATAGCCGTTCTTTGGGTTAATAAATGATTGGGGGCTCAATCCTTTATTTTGTAGGGTTACCATAAATTTTTCAGCATTATCTTTTTGGGAAAAAACATTTGTAATTATATAGTACCCTTCTTCTATGGAAGGAATATCTACTTCACGTCTGTCGTATGTAGTTTTTTTATCTTTTCTCTTGGTTTTTATTCCAGTAGTATTGGCGGTCTCACTGGTTTTCTGAGTACTGGTTTCGGATATTTTTTTAGATGATTTTTCATTAGTAGGGTTTTGGTTGGTTAATGGTTTATTCTTTTTCTTGTTAGAGTTTTTGGTTTCTTTTGGTTCACTTTTATTAGCTATTTCTGAACTGCTATTTTTTACTATATCGGTTTTTGGGGTATTTGAAGACATGTTTTCTTCTGAAGCTATATCATTATTGTCCTTTGGTGAGATGGATTCAGGATTATCCACATGAATGATGTAAAGCCCCTTTTCAGCTCCATTTGCATACCGTACGTTATAAGATCGTACGGCATCGGGTAGTAAATCAAAACGTTCAATAGAAACAAAATCGCTTTTAGTTAATGAGTCTACTGGTTTTTGTACTAAATAATAACCGTTTTCAGCGTGTTTTAAATCTTCAGCAGTTTTAGGCATTGAAATTTTATTATCAATCGGATTTGCCGAACGCAGTACAATGGTTTCAATCTCATCACTTTTTATAGTATTAAATTGATTTTCGCGTTGTGCGTATAGCTTTAAATTTCTTATTTGTTCTTCTAATTGAGATTTTCGCCCTCCCATTACTGTATCCTCTCGCTCTAACAACTTAAGGAGGTATTCGTTTTCATGGTCTAATTCTAACTTAAGACGTGCTATACGGTTCATTCTATTACGGCGTTCACGCTCCAACCTGTTGCTTCTTCCAAGTAGCTCATTTTGTGAAGTAGTATTATAAGCAATGGCTTGAGGAATATCTCCGTCGGTTTCAGAATATGTAGTAGTTGTGCTTCTATAGGTGCCACTCTTACCATCTCTTTCGGTAATACTCATGGTATTGGCATCGAGTCTTTTTTTCAGTCTTCTTTTTACAAAAGCATCTTTAAATATTCCTGCGCTTCTTTTTTCGCCAATAGCAAACACTAGATTAAGCTCGTGTGTAGGTCCTAAATTTACAAGGCCCTCCTTTATCGTGCGCTCATAAGTATAGCCGATAGAAAGACGTTTGCTAAGGTGAATGCCAAAACCTGCCCCTACACCATAATAATCGTCTAGTCCAACTTTTAGCCATCCCATACTAGGGAAATCGACAAGAACAGATCCGCCAAGACCAATTCCAAAAGACTCTGTTAATTGGCCATTAACCGCTAAACGAAGTTTGGTACTTTCAAAAAGACCCACGCCAGCGTTAAAATTATGTGTGTACATTAACTGAGAAGAATAACTTCTGTCAATATATTCTGAAGCTAACTCGTTTGTTTTAAAGTTGTAATCCACTAAATTCTCAGCAAATATTCCTAAATCTAAATTTTTATATGAAATGTTTAAACCTGGTTTTATGGCCATTAATGAAGTGTTTTCAAAGCCTAACAATAAGGGGTCGTCTTCAGCAGTTATGGTTCTGTTATTATCAACGCCACTATTGTAGTACGCAAGATTAAAACCTAATGTTAGGTTGACATCTTCAAGTAAACGAATGTTGTATGCGTAGTTTCCTATGGCGCCAAAACTTGTAATAACACCAAGATTTTGTTGGTACACACCGATACCCATTCCGGTGTTTTCTCCAAACCTACCAGAGTAGCTCAAAAGATATGCGCGCGGAGAATCTTTAAATTGAATCCATTGATTTCTATGGTATATAGAGATAAATGTATTTTCTTCTTCTACAAATGAATAGGTTGGGTTTTGTAAAAACCGGTTAAACTTAATGTTGTTTTGTGAAGGAACGCTAAAACTCAACACAGGAGTTTCCTGTGCTTTTAACGTGTTAAAAGCAATTAAAAATAAAAATGCGGTAAGAAATAAAAAGTAGTTTTTTACCATGTAGTTATTTAATAATTGTTATTGATCCTTTTTGGGTTATTTCATTATCCTCTAATATGGTATAATAGTAAACCGATTGTTTTGGGGAAATCTCAAACGAGCTTTCCGGCCAAGTATTCATATAATTTTGATCACGAAATATTACAGTACCATTAGGTCCATAAATTATTACTTCAATATTTTCTTTACCTACATATTTGTTAGGTAAGCCCCAAGTGTCATTAATTCCATCTCCATTGAGCGTAACTACATTTGGTATGGCAACTGCTTTGTTTTCTATTTCGGTTACTAGTATTTCTTTAGCTACTTCACAAGATCCTACTAAAGCGATTAAATAATAGGTTCCGGGTGCTGAAATTTCTACTTCTGCAGAATTGCTAACCACTTCATCATTAAAATACCATGTATATGAATCAGCTCCACTAGCTGTAACTGTTAGCGATGTGTTTTCTAGTAAATCAATTTCAGTAGGGTAGTCTAACGTAACGACGCTACTATCTAAGGTGGTAATTGTTTCGGTGTTTGATGTAATATCGCACCCTTCAAAAGAAACAATTAAAAAATAGCTGCCTTCTTCGGTAACTACCAATTCCGGGGTTGTACTCAATATGTCATCACTATCACTTGAATACCATTTATAATTATATGCAGGATTTGTGGTATTTGATGTCAGCAGTACTTCGGAATTAGATTCACATAAAATCCCTTCAGAAGAAATAGTAACGGAATTAATAAATGCTAAGAAAACATCTAATGTGTTTGAGGAAACCATACCAAAATCTGGTATGTCTATTTCTAAATGATACGCGCCATTATCCCTATAATCTGAAACGGCTAGAGTTAATTCCGTGGCTCCTGCAATACTAACACCATCTTTATACCACTGTAAGTCATATCGATAGGGATTGTTTGTTAAATCAATCGGGCCATTTTCAGTTTCGGCTACAAATTCTTTTATAGAAAGTGTTGTTTGTGTACTACTACATTCTTGATAAGTAGCATCCGGTTGAATTACTAAAGTAAAGTCATCTGGGTATGTTATATTGAAAGTCAATTCTCTTTCTAAAATGCAACCGATTGTTTGGGTAACGATAACCTTATAGACACCCGCAGTGTTAATTGTAATTTCGGCGGTGTTTTCATTGGGGATAAGAGTTTCGTTTTTATACCATTGATAAGCTGGTTGTAGCGCATTAGAGGTTACAGATAGGCTGTATGCATCACCAGGTATCAAAACATTTGAAAGTGGCATTTCGGTTTCTAAGGATATAGAAGACTCTTCAATTGTTAGCGTATTCGAATCTTTTGTGCAATTACCGGTATCGATTGTTAACATGTAACTCCCTTCAGTAGTCACCGTAATAGAGCTTTGATTGTTCGTTTCAATTAAAGAACCGTTTTTATACCAAGAGTAGGAGTAAGAAGAATTAACAATATTACTATTAATAACTACTTGTGGGTCATTTTCACATAATAACCCGTTTGATGTTATTAATAGAGGCGTGTTTAAATCTAAGTTTACCGTAATTTCATTTGATTGTATCGTCCCAAAATCTAGAATATCCACCTCTAATTTGTATACTCCATTCTGTGAAGAGTCATCTAAAACGATGGATGCATTATTTTCATTGGCAATGGCTACATCATCTTTGTACCATTGCAAACTGTATGAAATATTAGGATTGTTTAATACATCTATAGTTCCATTAGGGGTAACAGCTTCAAAAGTGGCTAAGTTTACTTGTAAGCTTTCACTTGTGCATTCGTTATAACCAGCCTCTTCGCTAATTGTAATAATATAATCTGTAGGGGCATCAAACTGAAATGTTTTTTCTGCTTCTACAATACAATCTTGATTTTGTGTTACGACGAGTTTATAAGCACCCGGTTCAGAAATTGTTATAGAAGCGCTTTCTTCTCCTGGAATAATCACATTATTTTTATACCATGTAAAACTAGGTTGAAGTGCATTTGTAGTTGTATTTATTGTTTTAGTTTCTCCTGGAAAAATAATATTAAAGTCTGGAGTTAAACTAGTTATTGAAACATCTCCATACGTTAAGGTTAATTCGTTAGAGTTGTATGAACAGTTTCCAGATTCTACAGTTAAAGTGTAGCTTCCTTCTTCTGTTGCCGTAAAAGTATCAGCAGTAGCACCCGTTATAGCATTTCCATCTTTAAACCATTGATAAGCATAGTTACTCCCTGAAACAGTCGCTGCCAGCAAAGTAGATTCACCAGGACATAAAGGAGTTTGGTTGCTTATTGTCAAAGTGTTTTCTAAACCTAAATCAATAGATAACGTATTTGAATCAACATCAGTAAAATCGGGTATGGTTACACGCAGCGAGTACTCTCCATTTTCTGAAGCATTGGCAACATTGTAAGATGTATTTGTAGCACCATTTATAGGAGTAGTATTTTTAAGCCATTGATAAGAATATCCATAGGTATTATTTAGAAGGTCAACATTTTCAGTATTGGTTTGTGCATAAAATTCTGTAATGCTAAGTTGAGTAGTTATGCTAGTACAAGAGTCGTAACCAGAGGATGGGCTGATGACCATAGTAAACCCTAACGGATACTCTAATGTGAAAGTAAGCTCTCCTTCAATAGTACAGTTAGAAGTTTGGGTCACAACCACTTTGTAAATCCCTTCTTGGGTAGCATGGTATGTATCGCTCGTGGCTCCGTTTATAGCGGTTTCATTTTTATACCATTGGTAAGTGGGTTGTAAGGCATTTGTAGTAACATTTAACTCTTTAGTTTCTCCGGGTATAATAATATCGTTAGTAGGATCTGAACTGGTAACAGTAACGGCTCCATATTCTAACGACAACGTATTAGATTGTATGGTACAAGTTCCGCTATTGACTTCTAAAAAGTAGATACCCTCATTCGAAACCGTGTACGTTGCTGCAGTAGCTCCGGTAATAGGATTTCCGTCTTTAAACCATTGGTAGTTATACGATGGATTACTAATATCGCTAGTTAAGTTTGTTGTTTGTCCTTCACAAAACGGACCTTGATTGTTGATTGTAACACTGCCTATTCCTAAGTTAATGTCTAGGTTGTTTGAAGAGATTGTTCCGAAACTTGGAATAGTTATGTCTAAACTATAGTCGCCATTTTCAGATGCGCTGGCCACACTATATGTGGTATTTGTAGCTCCGGAAATGACTGTGTTATTTTTAAACCACTGATAATTATAATTTAAAGTTGTGCCTAATAAATCACGCGTTTCAATAGTTGAAACAGCTTCAAATTGAGTTATGGTTAATTCGGTACTAGTACTAGTACATTCATTATAAGGAGGAGTTGCATCTATACTTAGATTGAAACTATCTGGGAAAATAATAGTTACACTGGCTTCTTTTTCAATAGTACAAGGCGCAGATTGTGAAATAACAATTTTGTAAGTTCCAGGTTCTGTGATATTTATTGATAATTGGTTTTCTCCTGAAATAGAAGTGCCATTTTTAAACCATTGTGCTGTATAAGTTTCAGCTGTCGTCGAAGCATTAATGGTTATGGTTTCACCTGGTACTAGCATTTGATCCTGACCATTATCTAATGTTAGTTGATAATCATCGACGTCCAACGCAATCGTATTTGAAAAAAAGGAACAGCCAAAATCATCTATTTCAACAAAATAATTGCCTTCATCAATAGCTGTGTAAGTTGGGTTGTTCGAATTTGCTATAGGTTGCCCATCTTTATACCAAGTATATGTATAACTAGAAGATTGGGTGTCGCTAGAAAGCACCTTTCCTTCTGGTAAACAAATAGTGGTTTCACCGTCATTAGTAGTTATATTTGGGTTAAGAGATGCGGCGACATCTACATTAACAATATTGGAATAGGAGAAAAAGCTGCCTACACACGAGCCGTAATCTACTTCGCAATAATAACCGCCTGGCTCCGAAACTTCTAGAGACGGCCCTTTTTCATTGGGTATTTTCACAAGGTTTTTATACCAAGTATAGGTTAGGAAAGGATAAAATACAGGAGAGGCTGGGGTCCCTGTATCATCGATTTCCAGTAAATAGGTTTCTCCTTCACATAAGTTAACCTCACTATTATAATTATTGATGGAATACGGCTGATTATGAATTGCATAATAAGCTGAAAAATAATCACTAGGCTCGCTAATTTGCACCGGATCTGTACTTCTTATTCGTATTCTATAATTTTCACCCCCAGTTTCATTGGGCAAAGCGAAATTTGAAGATACTGGTGATGAGGTGTTTGTTAATGTGGCAACAGTTATAGGCGAATTAAAATTTCCAGAAGGATCTGATAATTCAACAATAAACTCATTATTAGTGCCTAAATTTTGAGAAGGATAGAAAGAGAAAGTAAAACCATATGTGTTAAATCCTTGCGAAGCACAAGCTTGTGAAAAGTCTAAGTTAGGTTTTAAAATGGTAATTTGTGAATAGGCAGAAACTCCTACAAAAAAGATGTTTAAGTAGGTGAAAACAATTAATAGGGGAGTATATTTATTATTTTTAGTTTTCATTTTTAATTAAAAACTCATTAAGCTAAGCCACTAATTTCTTTCAGATAACTTGTAATAGGAAAAACCAACCATATTTTTTTAGCTGAATTTTAACATTAAAGATCAAATCTAAAAAAAAAACGCTTTTTAACGGCAAAAAGAGTATTTAATCGATGAAATGCATAGTTAAATATTTTAGAATTAGGTTTTTTATAAATTTTTAGTACGTAATTATCCTGTAAACAGCTGGTTAAAGGAGCTTTATTCTTCCCTGTTTAGAAAAAAATAAAAATTTTAAAAAGTGAGGTAAATAAATTGGTTTTTAAATACTTAAATGCAGAAAATTAACAACATACCTCTCTCTTTATGAGAGGTTATAAGGAAAAATAGTGATATATTTTTTTAATAAAAATCTTAAAGAAGCATTTAGAGAAAGAGGGTATTTATAAATAAGTCTTATTTTAAATGTGAAATAGTAGTAACTTCTATGGTTTGTTTATTTCTGAACCCCTTGTAAAATCTTGTCTTGTAATTCTCTATCACCACTAGTATGAAGTATTGATACATCGCCAGTAGACTCTAAAATGGCGGCATGAACTTCGTTTAAATTAAACACATTGGCTTCGCGTAATTTAGCAATAAGATCATCTTCACCCATATTGGTCGCTGCCAGGTTTTTATACATTATTTGACCATCTTGTATGAGTAAGATGGGGGTGTTGGTTGCTATTTTTTTAAAACGATCTGATTTCCGAATTAGTAAAGCAAATAACGATTGAAAAGCAATGATGCCTCCCAAGGCAATGGCTCCTTTTACCAGCGACTGGTCACTATTAAGCACAATAGAAGCAAGGATGGACCCGATGGCAATTGTAGAAGCAAAATCAAAACTAGACATTTTAGCAAACGTTCGTAAACCAGAAATGCGAGTAATAATGATAATACACGTAAAAATAAAAAGTATTGAGATAACGACTTTTCCTAATACGGCAGGTGTTACGGTGATCCAGTTTTCCATGAGTAATTGATTTTTCTTATATCTTAAAGATATGAGTTTGGGTTGGTCTTATGAGTGGGATTAGAAAAATTATAACAGTTTTTATAAGAGAAAAGACATGTTGTAATTATGCGGTAAAATCAAGTTGGGTTGTTCCAATGTAAGGCTTCTTATTACATTGGATTTCTTGCTAGGGCTACTCGATTAAAATCAGATTATTGCTCTTAAAAACAGAAAAACCCGTTCGATTGAACGGGTTTTAGCGTAAAAAGGTGACCTGACTGGGGCTCGAACCCAGGACCCTCTCCTTAAAAGGGAGATGCTCTACCAACTGAGCTATCAGGTCATTACTAACTTTAAAATATCAATTTTAAAGTGCCGTTACAATTGCTTGCGTTGGCGGGTGCAAATATACTATCATTTATTCTATATTTCCAAAAGAATTTCAATTAAATTTGAAGGAAATTACAAAGCCTTTGAGAATCAATAAAAACCGAAATTAATTTTATGAAAATTGTACTAATTGGCTACATGGGAAGTGGTAAATCTGTCATTGGAAAAGCAATTTCTGACAAGTTGAAATATCTTTTTAAAGATTTAGATTCTGAAATTGAAAAAAATGAAAAGAAGAATATTGCAGCTATTTTTTCTGAAAAAGGTGAAATTTATTTTAGAAAGCAAGAGAATGCTGTTTTACGAAGCTTACTTTCTAAGAAAGATAACATGGTAGTTGCTACTGGTGGGGGCACTCCCTGCTACGGAACAATTATGGAGTACCTAACTGAAACGGAAAATGTGGTTACTGTGTATCTAAAAGCTTCTTTAGTTACATTGACAGAACGCCTTTTTTCAGAAAAAGAAAAACGACCGTTAATTTCGCATTTAGACACAAAAGAATCGCTTCAGGATTTTATTAGAAAACACCTTTTTGAAAGATCTTACATATATAATCAAGCTGATATTATTGTTTCTGTAGATGAAAAAAAAGTTGACGAAATTGTTGAAGAATTAGTTTTAAAACTATTCTAAAATAGCGCGATCATTATTTTTTTCAAAAATGACAGCTATATTTTCATTTATGGAAGTAGAAAGGGAAATACCTTTAAAGTCAGCTTTCACAGGATATTTTTTATGATTCCTATCGACTAAAACGGCTGTTTTAAATTGCTTAAGTGGCACTTCAAGAAAATACTTTACGCCATAGATAAGCGTAGTTCCGGAGTGTAGTACATCGTCAACCAACAATAAGGATTTGTTTTTATATTCCTCTTTAGGTAAGGAAGTTGTAATAGGAGCTGTAGGTTTCTTTTTATTAATGGTAACTTCACAAAGGGTAACTTGTATGGGAGAAATTTTTTCGACGGCACTTTTTAGTTTTTTAGCAAGTGTAAAACCATTGCTCTGTATTCCTGCAATAACTACTTCTTTTTCATCCACATTTGTTTCATAGACTTGGTAGGCTATCCTTTTTATTTTATGCTCAATTTGTTTTTTATTGAGAATAACAGTGTGTTCTTGCATATAAAAATATCTTTACTTCAAATATAGTAAAAGCCAAGTGTATTATTCTTCTTGGGCATCAGTAAAATCTTCTAAATCTCTTCGGTCTTTTTTTGTCGGTCTACCACTCCCTTTTTGGCGGTAATATTTTTTTGAATATTGAAGCATATCCTGCCCCTCAAATGCTTCTTTTGGTGTGGTGTCTTTACGGTACATATCTACCAATTTGGCACCAAGTCTACTTTTAGGGAGGTCCAAAACTTCTAATGTATAATTAATCTGATTTTTACGTACACCAATTTTATCAGTAGGGAATACGTCTCTTGAAGGTTTTACAACATCGCCATTAACTTTTATAGCGCCTTTTTTACATGCCCTAGTAGCAATACTTCGGGTCTTATAATAACGTACGCTCCACAAATATTTATCCACTCTCATAATACTGTTCAAAAATCTACGTTAATTGATACTACAAAAATAACGGAAAATTGTATCTTTCCGCCCCGAAAAAAATGATAATGAAAAAATACAATTTTATACTAGTTACAGCCATTTTGTGTGGCACTTTATTAACGTCTTGTAAAAAAGATGATGATGGTGGTGGGAGCAATGTAACTCCTCCGCGAGATAGAGGAGAAGAAGCTATTGCGGCAGAAGCTGAAATAATCGCTTACTTAGAAACTCATTTTTATAACTACGAAGAGTTTAATGCACCATCTGAAGATTTTGATTATAGAATTAAATTTGATACCATCGCAGGTGATAACGCAAATAAAACACCACTATTTGATCAGGTGGAATCGAAAACTGTACAGGATCGTGTTGATGAGGATGTAACATATACGTTATATTATTTAAATGTAAGACAAGGCGGGGGGGATTCTCCAAATTTTCCAGATTTAGTAGTAAATTCTTATGAAGGAAAAAAAATAAGAGATAATAAAGTTTTTGATGGCTCGGTATCTCCGGTTAAGTTTGATTTAACACAGATTATAAATGGTCTACAAGATGTAATGATAGAGTTTAATGGAGCAGATCCAGACTTAACAGTACAAAACCCCGATGGGACTCTTACTTTTAAAGACTTTGGAATAGGAGCAGCATTTATTCCAAGTGGTTTAGGGTATTTTAGCAACCCACCAACAGCGTCAGGGATTCAATTATACGATCAACTAATTTTTACCTTTCAATTATATGATGTAGAAACTGGTGATCAAGATGGAGATGGTATTATTTCAATCTTAGAGGATTTAAATAACAATGGAATAGAAGAAGATGATGACACCGATGGAGATGGTGCTCCAAATTATATAGATGGTGATGATGATGGTGATGGAGTTCCTACTAGTGTTGAAGTGGAATTTGATGCTGAGGGAAATATCATTTTCATGGATAGTGATAATGATGGGATTCCAAATTATTTGGACTCGGATAGTTAATTTAAACTATACTACACAATTTACAAACTCCTTAATAACATTCGTTATTTAGGAGTTTTTTTTTTGATTGAACTATAACCCTACGCTCTTGTTATTTCGTTGCATTATTGTTAGTTTTGCGGCTTTATAAATTAATTTTATTATTTAATTTCTGTCTCTTATACACATCTGACGC
>OJEO01000234.1_pt1 | contig 24936 bp, 26 predicted proteins | sample 1593621 | NCBI WGS metagenome assembly OJEO01 (sample SAMN05416875, study PRJEB24817) | seawater metagenome | isolation source: Sea water | place: Canada:Atlantic | collected 2013-11
TCTACACGTAAGGAGTCGTCGGCAGCGTCAGATGTGTATAAGAGACAGGATAATAGCTTTGCATTTTCATAATTTTAGTAAAACCCAATTATTATGGAAACTAGAGATGAAGTTTTATTACAGTTACGACCTGAAATCCCTTCGGTAACATTTAACGACCAAATGAGTGATGCAGAGTATTTTCAGAACAATACACTGCGCCCCATAGCGAAGCTTCAGAAAAACTTATTGTTAGCAGCCTTTAGAAATTACATTACAAAGCATAAAAATGTGTTCTATGACCTTTCAATTGAAAAAAGAATGGATTATATCGATAACGCCATACATAAAGATATGAAGTTTCGGAACTCTCTAAAAGGAATGATTATTGGCCAATTTACAATCCCAGAATATGAGGATTACATTAAAGATTCTTCTGCTTTAAATAAACGAATGATGAATATTGTAATAGAACGATTAAAGAGCAATGTGCAATTGCTAGAACCGGAATTTGCTTAATGCAATTTTTTATTTAATTAAAATCATCCTTTAATATGGAATTGGAATGGCCAGATTACGAAAAGTCTTTGGATAGCTTAAAATTTTCTGAAAAAGCAGAGAAATCGCTCAAAGAATTCAGTAATTGGATATTAGGTATTTCAATTGGACTTTGTTCTTTGCTATTGTTCAAGTCGATTGAATTCGATTTCAATATATATGAAAATGCATCTCTCTATTATAAATATTTATTGATTTACTCAATGATTACTGTTATAGCATGTGGTTTCAGCAAATTTTTAATTTTGGATAGAGAAACAAAATTAAATATAGGTTATGGAATTTTACAAAAACATTTGTTCGTTGATAAAAAGCACTTTACAGAGGAAGAGTTTATGATTCACTGGAATCAGATCTTAGATAATTGGACAAAAGAACATAATAGACTGAAGTTTGTTGCCCAATTTTCATATTTTGCTAGCATTTTGACACTCATCTTATTGCTTCTAGCAACTTTTATCGTGATTACATTAATTTAAAAAATAGGCACAGCACGACTAAAATTCTGTATCTACCTAACTCAAAAAGAGTTTAAGGTTTAGTAAAATACTCCTTATTCGAACCGCTTTTAATAAAGAATTCATCGTCCCTCAAAAAAAATATCTCTGAAAACTATTTTAATAAAAAAAGCCCTTCATTACTGAAGGGCTTTACTTTTATAACGAAATGAAGGCTTATTTACCGCTCATTTTGTCTTTTAATTCTTGAAGTTTAGAATTGGCATCACCTAGAGTCGTTTTAGAGTCATCGGCTTGTGCAGCTTGCTTTTTAGCAGCTTCTTTTACAATCTTAGCTTCTTCTTCTTTATGGATCACCATATGTGAAGCAACCACTTTCTTGAATTCTTTGTTGAACTCAATAATTTGGAATTCTGCTTCTTCACCTTTTTGAAGATCTGTTCCATCTTCTTTTTCTAAGTGACGTTTTGGAACAAATGCAGTGATATCTTCATTGAATTCAATCGTTGCGCCTTTATCAACTATTTCGTCAATTTTAGCAGTGTGCTTAGTACCTACATTAAACTCACCTTCGTACTTATCCCAAGGATTGTCTTCTGTTTGCTTATGACCTAAGCTCAACTTGCGTCCTTCAACATCTAATTCAAGAACTACTACATCTAATTTATCACCAATATTGGTAAATTCACTTGGATGCTTGATTTTCTTAGTCCAAGAAAGATCACTAATATAAATTAGTCCATCAATTCCTTCTTCTAATTCAACAAATACACCAAAGTTTGTAAAGTTACGTACAATACCTGTGTGTTTAGAACCTACAGGGTATTTGCTTGTAATATCAGTCCATGGGTCTGGCGTTAATTGCTTAATACCCAATGACATTTTACGATCTTCTTTGTCCATTGTTAGGATTTGAGCTTCAACCTCATCACCAACATTTACGAAATCTTGTGCGCTACGTAAGTGTGTAGACCAAGACATTTCGCTAACGTGGATTAATCCTTCAACGCCTTCGGCAACTTCAATAAATGCACCGTAATCTGCAATAACAACTACTTTACCTTTTACTTTATCACCTATTTTAAGCTCATCACCAAGGGCATCCCATGGGTGTGCTTTTAATTGCTTAAGACCTAATTGGATACGTGTTTTATCCTCATCAAAATCAAGGATTACAACGTTTAATTTCTGGTCAAGGTCAACAATCTCATTCGGGTGGTTGATACGAGACCAAGAAAGGTCTGTAATGTGTACCAATCCATCAACACCTCCAAGATCAACAAATACACCGTATGAAGTAATGTTTTTAACAACACCTTCCAGTACTTGTCCTTTTTCAAGCTGCCCAATGATTTCTTTTTTCTGTTCTTCGATATCCGCTTCGATAAGTGCTTTATGCGAAACAACAACGTTTTTAAATTCGTGGTTGATTTTCACAACTTTGAATTCCATTGTTTTTCCTACATATGCATCGTAATCACGGATAGGCTTCACATCTATTTGTGAACCTGGTAAAAACGCTTCAATACCGAATACGTCTACAATCATACCACCTTTAGTACGACATTTAACGTACCCATTAACGATAGTAGCATCATCATGAGCATCATTAACACGCTCCCAAGCTTTAATCGTTCTAGCCTTACGGTGAGAAAGAATTAATTGTCCTGTACTGTCTTCGCGTACATCGATCAATACTTCTACTTTGTCACCTACTTTAAGGTCTGGATTGTAACGAAACTCGTTTAAAGAGATAACCCCTTCACTTTTCGCATTGATATCGATAATAGCATCACGATCTGTAATATAAACTACTTCTCCTTCTACTACCTCATCATCTAAAGTGTCAACGAAGTTTTCAGTAACTAATTTTTCAAACTCTTCTAGTTTACCATCGTCGATTGGGTCAATACCCTCTTCGTAGTTGTGCCAGTTGAATTCTTCTAAAAATTGTTTAGGATCTCTTTGCTTTAAAGAAAGTTCTTCTTGAGGTTTTTGAGTTTCCTCAGTAGCTTTTTGTTCTGCAACAGCTACATCTTCTTGTTTTTCTGCAGCTTTTTCTTTTGCTGCGTCTTTGTTTGCTTTATCAGCCATTTAGTAAAATGTTTGTGAAATTCATTTTAAAAGATTCTGAATTTCAACAATTTGTATTCTGTGTTGTTACAAGAAGTTACCGCGACCATCCCACAGAAGGATTTAGATTACATTTTATCATTCCTTTTATTCTTGCCTCGTCGCTAAAAGGAGTGCAAAATTACTGTTTTTCTTTTGATAATCAAAGTGTTTTGAAAAGAAAGTGGTAGGTGTTGTACCTTCGATACTTTCCTCCTATCGTGGGGACACTCAGGCACTAATAAAATAGGATTTTTCCTGAGGTAAAATTGAAGAGTAATTAAACCCTTCCTGCTATTCGGTCTTTGGCAAGTTGTAAGATAATATGAAATTGATCTTCCAGATTCATTTCACTGTTGTCAATTTCAATCGCATCATCTGCTTTTCGTAAAGGAGAATCTTTCCGGGTTGTATCGATGTGGTCGCGCTCTTGTACGTTTTCCAGTACATCTGTATAAGTTACTTGATCACCACGTTCGGTAAGTTCGTTATAACGGCGTTTTGCGCGTTGTTCTGCGGAAGCATTCATAAAAATTTTTAATTCGGCTTCAGGCATTACAACAGTACCAATATCACGGCCATCCATAACCACACCTTTTGCAGCTCCCATTCGCTGTTGTTGTTCTACCAATTTTTTTCGTACTTCAGAAACAGTAGCAATTGGACTTACAAACTCTGAAACATGCAAGGTCCTTATTTCGTTTTCTACGTTTTTTCCGTTAAGAAATATTTCAGCTTTTGCAGTGGGAGTACTTTTCTTGAATTCTAAATGAATATCGGTCAATTTATCTATTAAACCAGCTCGATCAAAATTTTCTTCAGAAATAAAACCTTGCTTCATGGCATATAAAGTAACGGCACGGTACATGGCTCCCGTGTCAATATAAACGTACTCCAACCAATCTGCTAATTGTTTGGCAACTGTACTTTTTCCGGTAGATGAGTAGCCGTCTATGGCAATGGTAATTTTATGCATTATTGTAAATCGATATTTAATCCAAACGTACTGGTTGAAGCTGCTAAGCTATACTGAGCATAGGAATAACTTAATCGTAATTTATTAAGTTTTATGGAAAACCCGCCGCTTAATCCTGCAAAAGCACGTTGTTCTATAATGCGAAGCTCTTCTCCCCTACGTAAATTATACCCTAATCGAAGGTTAAAACCACCTTTGGGGAACAGTTCGATCCCCACAATCATATGTCGGAAGGCATTATCTATAAAATTAATCTTCTCCCCTGTTGAATTCCCTTCTAGATCGGTTTGATCTCGGTTGGGGTTCGCAAAAGCAATGTTCCAGCGTTGCATGTTTTCTAAAGTAAAATGCCACCGGATGGGTATATTTTTTAAGGTTTGTGATATTCCGAAAATTAACTCAAATGGCAATTTTTCGTAGGTTTCATTATAGGGTTTAATTTGTGTTCCCAAATTTCTAGCGACTCCAGTTACTCGCAAGTCCCAATCTTCGTACACATACATTATACCAATATCGGTCGCCACTCCAAAGGAGCTATACTGTTCTAATTTTGAGGATATAAATTTCACATTAGCACCTACGTAAAAATCAGTAAAAGCAATGTTACGGGCGTGCCCAAACGAAACAGCTACTTCGCCTCCGCTAAAACTGTTGGTAGCATTTCCTTGTTCATCATAACCATCAAACTTTCCATAATTAATATAGGTAACCCCTGCATTAATTACTTGTGTTCTACGATCCCAAGCATATGCATATGCTGCAGTGCCGTAATTTACATCACCAATATAGTTTGCATAGTTAAGGGAAAACTGATTATCCATCGCTGGATTAATGGCAGCAGGATTAAAAAGTGCTTGGGTAGGATCGTAATCGTAATTTGTTACTGTTTTCCCTCCCAAAGCCGCTTGACGTGGCGAATTAACTAGGTTTAAAAATTGATAGGTAGAACGCCCTCCTACTTGTGCCACAGCAGAAGTTGATAGTAAGATTGTAAATAATAAGAAGTAAACCTTTTGGTTCATGTACAGTAGTTACCTAATTTCTATACCTATTAACGACTGCAATATTAATTTATTTTTAAGCAGAATAAAAGGTTTTCAAATATAGATATAAAATACCCCTTGAAAAACCAATTGTTTTAATTGAATTTATCAAGGGGTAACTTTACTCTTACAAATTCTTAGCGTTCTTTACTTTCTGTTTTGTCAATGCTAAATGAAGCACGTCGCTCATATCTTTTACATAGTGAAATGTCAACCCTTTTAAATATTCTGGTTTAATTTCTTCTATATCGCGCTCATTCTCTTCACACAATAAGATTTCTTTAATATGAGCTCGTTTGGCAGCTAATATTTTTTCTTTGATTCCGCCAACGGGAAGCACTTTTCCTCGTAACGTAATTTCACCGGTCATTGCGATGCTTTTCTTCACCTTACGCTGTGTAAACAACGAAACCAAGGATGTTAACATCGTTATACCTGCACTTGGCCCATCTTTGGGCGTAGCACCTTCTGGTACGTGTACATGTACATTGTACTTTTCAAAAATATCTGGTGAGATACCCAGTTCTTCAGCATTAGATTTTATGTATTCTAACGCAATAGTTGCTGATTCTTTCATCACTTTCCCAAGGTTTCCAGTCATATTTAACTGTCCTTTTCCTTTAGAAAGTGTCGATTCAATAAACAATATGTCGCCACCTACACGCGTCCAAGCCAATCCGGTAACTACTCCTGCTACGTCGTTATTTTCGTACTTGTTTCGTTCTAGTTTTGGGCTTCCTAATGCGTCAACTACAATTTCATTGGTTACTTTTTTCTCATACTCTTCTTCCATTGCAATCTTCATTGCAGCGTAACGAACCATTTTAGCTATTTGCTTTTCTAAGCTACGCACACCACTTTCACGAGTGTATCCTTCTACTATTTTTTCTAATTGCTTTTTACCAATTTTAAGATCGTCTTTTGTAAGACCGTGTTCTTCCAATTGTTTTGGTAATAAGTGACGTTTTGCTATCTCTACTTTTTCTTCAACGGTATATCCAGTGACATTAATGATTTCCATACGGTCACGTAGCGCTGGTTGAATAGTACTTAAACTATTAGAAGTAGCGATAAACATTACTTTAGACAAATCGTACCCCAGTTCTAAGAAATTATCGTAAAAAGAATTGTTCTGCTCTGGGTCCAAAACTTCTAACATTGCCGAAGAAGGGTCTCCTTGACTTCCTACGGAAAGCTTGTCGATTTCATCTAACACAAAAACTGGATTACTAGTTTCTGCTTTTTTAATATTTTTAATAATACGCCCCGGCATTGCACCAATATAAGTTTTACGGTGTCCGCGTATTTCAGCTTCATCCCGTAAACCACCTAGCGACATTCTCACATATTCTCTGCCTAATGCTTCAGCGATGGATTTTCCTAAGGATGTTTTACCAACTCCTGGAGGTCCGTACAAACAAAGTATGGGCGATTTCATATCGTTCCGAAGTTTTAAAACGGCAAGGTATTCTATAATCCGTTTTTTAACATCGTCTAATCCGTAATGATCACGATCTAGAATTTTTCTTGCTCTTTTAAGGTCGAATTTATCGGTGCTGAATTCATTCCAAGGCAAGTCAAGCATTAAATCCAAATAATTGCTTTGAATGCTATATTCTGCAACCTGCGGATTCATACGCTGCAATTTGGTAATTTCTTTATCAAAATGCTCTTGTACTTCGTCACCCCATTTTTTTCCTTTCGCTTTTTCGCGCATTTCTTGTATCTCAGCTTCATTGGAATTTCCTCCCAATTCTTCCTGAATAGTCTTCATTTGCTGCTGAAGAAAATATTCACGCTGTTGCTGATTAATGTCGCTTTGCACTTTTGACTGAATGTCGTTGCGCAATGATAATTTCTGCAATTCAACATTCATGTACTTGAGCGTTTCCATAGCGCGCTCTTTAAGATCGTTCATTTCAAGTAAACTCTGTTTCTCTTTTACTGAAATGTTCAAGTTTGAAGAAACGAAGTTGATTAAAAACGAATTACTTTCAATGTTTTTAATGGCAAAAGCCGCTTCCGAAGGAATATTTGGACTTCCTTTTATAATTTCAAGAGCAATCTCTTTAATAGAATCGATAATCGCAGAAAACTCTTCACTTTCATTAGCAGGTTTCGCTTCTTTAACTTCCCGAATGGTAGCCGTCATATACGGTTCGGTAGTAATTACTTCGGTAGTTTCAAAACGTTTTTTACCTTGAATGATTACGGTTGTATTTCCGTCAGGCATTTTTAAAACTCGAAGAATCTTTGCGACGGTACCAACGGTATTTATTTCGTTTAAACTAGGATCTTCTACTTCTTCATCTTTTTGCGAAACGACTCCAATGGTTTTGCTTCCTTTATTGGTTTCGTTTATCAATTTAATCGATTTATCGCGTCCCGCAGTAATAGGAACTACTACTCCAGGGAATAATACCGTATTTCGAAGCGGAAGAATGGGAAGTATTTCCGGCAATTCTTCTTTATTCATTGCATCTTCGTCTTCAGCCGTCATTAAAGGGATTAACTCGGCATCTTGCTCTAATTCTTGCAATGACAAACTGTCTAATGTTTTAACTTTTGAATGGGCCATATAGTATTTTAAGACATTGTGTCACTTAAAAAAGTGCACAATAGCTGTTTTTAAATAATTATCTGTATAATTTTTATTGAAAACCAAGTGCTTAGCGTTAAGCCTATCGGTCTCTAAACAGTAATATTCAATAGTTATGCCAATTACATCATTTTCTGTTGAGTTACTCTTTTTTAAAAATTTTTTTGCTTCAACTGTAACATGTTGAAACAATAGCTATCTTTAAATTAAACAAGATTGTTTTTGACATTGACCGACCAACATATTGACTCATTACTAGTTCTTTGTAAAAAAGGAAACCATTTAGCTCAACTAGAAGTGTACAACCGTTATCAGCGTGCTATGTATAATGTGGCTGTTCGTATTGTAAAAGATACTGCAGAAGCTGAAGATATTATGCAAGAATCGTTTATTACTGCTTTTAGCAAGCTGGACACGTTTAAAGGAACAGCAACATTTGGAGCTTGGCTAAAACGGATTGTGGTTAATAATAGTATTTCACAATATAAAAAACAACAACGATTTGTTGATGTACCAGATGAAGCAATAACTGAAACGGTAGAAGCAACTTCTGGAATTACAGAAGACGATTATACCAAAGAAAAGGCTTCTGCTATACTAAGTTGTATGGGTAATTTACACAGTAGTTACCAACAAGTACTAACGCTCCATTTAATTGAAGGGTACGATTATGAAGAAATATGTGAAATACTTGATATTACCTATGCTAATTGCAGAACATTGGTGTCACGAGCCAAAGAAAGCTTACGGAAAAAATTAAAAATAGCGTCATGAAGAAAGATGATATAGATACTCTATTTGAACAAAACAGAACTGATTTTGACGTACACGATACGCCACAAGGACATCAAAAAAGGTTTTTAGCGAAGCTGAACGCAAAGACGGAAGCAGAAAAAAATGTTTCAAAAGAAAAACAAACTGAGAAAGGAAACTGGTGGAAACCAATAAGCATTGCTGCTACCATTGCTGTTTTAATAGCTATCGAATTTTTATTTCAGAATAATGAAGCAAAAGCTAGTGATCTAGCTAGTGTTTCCCCAGAAATGCAAAAAACACAGTCGTTTTTTACTACCGCTATTAATAAAGAGTTAAAAACTTTAAAAAGCTTTGATACTCCCGAAAGTAAAGAATTGGTCAATGATGCCTTACAACAAATAGATATCCTTGAAAAAGAATACGAAACACTTAAAACCGATCTCGCCAAAAGTGGAAATGACAAGCGAGTAATTTATGCGATGATTACTAATTTCCAAAACAGGATCGATCTTTTGGAAAACGTAATCAAAACTATTGAAGAAATTAAAACACTTAAAGCAAATAGAAATGAAACTACAATTTAAAGCACTATTTTTTCTTTTATTGCTGCCTGCTTTGGCAATGGCTACCAATGAAAAGATAAAAGGAAAGTACACCAAAGAAAAAACCGTAAAAAAGGAGTTTACTGTAAACTCCGGCGCCGGACTCCACGTAACAAATAGTTATGGAAACATAGACATTGTAACCTGGACCGAAAACCGTACCGTTATTGAAGTTACCATTAAAACTAATGGCGATAACGAAGAAAAAGTACGGGAACGACTTAAAGAAATCAATATCGATTTTAGCGGAAATGGTTCGTTAGTCACTGCCGAAACCATTTTTAACGAAAAAAAATCCGGTTGGAGCTGGTGGGGCAACAATAGCAAAAATAACGTTTCAGTAGAAGTTAATTATTCTATTAAACTACCTATCACTAACACTGTAAATTTAAACAATGACTACGGCGCTATCCATATTAATAAACTAAAAGGCAACGCTAAAATAAGCTGTGATTACGGACAGTTAATCATTGGTGAACTTCTTGCCGATGATAATTATCTCACTTTTGATTATACAGATAAATCTACTATTGGTTATATGAAAAGCGGACGTATTAAGGCAGATTATTCAGGATTCACTTTAGAAAAAACAGAACGTTTAGAATTAACTGCAGATTATACAAGGTCTGAAATTTTAGAAGCTCAAAGCATTAACTATAATTGCGATTACGGCAAAGTAATTATAGGTAAAGCAAAAGAAGTAATAGGGAAAGGTGATTATGTAAATAATCAAATAGGAACCATTACAAGCTCAATAAACTTAAATGCAGGCTACGGCTCTATTAGAATAGACAATATCACTAATACGGCTAAAGATGTCACTATCAAAGCAGATTACACAGGTATTAAACTTGGGTTTGATAGCAATTATAATTTTGATTTTGTTGTAGACTTATCGTATGCTAGCTTAAAAGGCGAAGAAGATGTAACAGTTTTAAAATCTTCGAAAGATTATACTAATAGAAAATATAGCGGCTACCACGGGAAGCAAAATTCTGGAAATACCGTAAATATAAATTCCGATTATGGCGGGGTTACTTTTAATAAAAATTAAACCAAATAAACACATGAAAACACTAACAAAAACGATACTTGTTGTCTTCTTATTTTCAATCACAGTACAACAAGGAATAGCTCAAAACTGGAAAAACTCAAAGGTCAAGGGAAATGGCAATGTAACAACTAAAACAGTTTCCACAGACGATTACGATAACATACACGTCACCGGTTCGATGGATGTAACCTTAATTAGCGGAACAGAAGGTTCTATTACCGTTACAACCGATGAGAACATACACGAACATTTAGAAATCGTTACAAACGGAAACACCTTAACTATTTCAGTAAAAAAAGGACACTCTATCAGTACTAAAAAAGGAATTGATGTAACGGTTCCTTTTCAAGATCTTTCTGAAGTGGAGTTAGTTGGTTCTGGTGATATTACTGCTACTGCTACGATTAAAGCCAAAGGTTTTGAAACAAGTTTAACAGGTTCTGGCGATATTATTTTAGATGTAGAATCGAGTTCACTGGACGCTAAAATTACAGGTTCTGGCGATATGAAACTAAATGGAAAAGCTGATGATTTTGAATTAAAATTGAGCGGTAGTGGTGATTTTGATGGTAGAAGTTTTAAGACTGACAATGCCGAAGTATATGTTTCAGGGTCTGGAGATGCAATTATTTCAGTAAAAGAAAGTATAAAAGCAAGAGTACATGGTTCTGGCGATATTTCTTATAAAGGAAATCCTTCAAAAAGTGATACCAAAGTATTAGGAAGCGGGTCGATTAAATCAATGTAAAACTGACCGTTTTAAATCAAAATATTAATCCTAAAAAGATATTCTAACGATTCTTTTTAGGATTTTTTTTATTCTGAAACCTTCACTTTACGTGGTACACGGAATAACAACACAAGACCTACCACAAAAAACAAAATAAAGAAAAGTATTGCATGCCGAATGCTTCCTGTTAGTTGTGCTACAAAGCCGTAACTAAACATTCCGATTACAATCCCAATTTTCTCAGCAACATCGTAAAAACTAAAATAAGAGGCCGTATCAACCGCTCCTTCCGGTATTAACTTTGAATAAGTAGAGCGCGAAAGTGATTGCATTCCACCCATCACTAAGCCTACAAACCCAGCCGTAACGTAAAATTGTTCTGGTGTCGTTATGGAATAAGCGTATATACAAATGCAAATCCAAATAACATTCAATACAATCAAGGTGTTAATATTTCCAAATTTAGCAGAAGCTCTAGACGTTAAAAAAGCTCCTAAAACCGCCACTAACTGAATTAATAATATACTCACGATTAATCCGGTAGTAGCGTTTGTTTCACCCCAATCTAACTCTTCAATTCCAAAGTAGGTAGCCACCAACATAATAGTTTGTACTGCCATGCTATATACAAAGAAAGCGGCTAAGTATCTTTTTAAGCTTTTGTTTTCACTTAATTTATTCCAAATTTTCTTTAGTTCCTTAAATCCATTAAACAGTAGGTGTTTTGTAAATTTTTGCTTTTTGTTTCCCTTCGGAAGGTAATAATACGTGTATTGACTAAACCCAATCCACCATACTCCTGTCAACACAAATGATAACCGTGTAGGTAATCCTTCATCTTCAAATCCAAACGTATCATACATTAAAATCATGGCTAAACAAACACACAAAAGGATTACACTTCCAATATATCCTAAAGAGTACCCTTTAGCACTAATTTTATCTTGCTGTTCGGGAAAAGCTATATCTGGTAAATACGAATTATAAAATACCAAACTCGCCCAAAACCCAATTAATGCAAAAAAGTAACATAGCAACCCGAACCACAAGTATTCTAATGAAAACCAGTACAGTCCAATACAAGAAACGGCGCCGAGGTAACAGAAAAACTTCATAAACACTTTCTTATTCCCCACATAATCGGCCACACCACTCAGTAACGGACTTAAAATCGAAACCATTAAAAAAGCAGCTGCGGTAACGTAACTTATTAAGCTGTCATTATTAAAATCGAAGCCTAAAAAGGTCACAGTGTCATCCAATATTTTACCATTGTCATCTTTTGTCAATGTCAAAGCGCCATAAAATATGGGAAAAATAGCCGATGCAATTACTAAACTATATACAGAATTTGCCCAGTCATAAAAAGCCCAGGCGTGTAGCAGCTTTTTACTGCCTTTGGGTAGGTTAGCCATTCGATGTGTTTATTAAAAAATCCCGTTCTGATTTGTATCAAAACGGGACTAAATTACTTGAAATTATTCTTTTTAAAAACTTATTTCTTGAAAGAAGTAACTCCATACTTTCGGGCTTCCGCTTTAGCTCCAGCTGCCCAACTTTGTATATTTCGTATACGAGTATCGTTTGATGGGTGTGTACTCAAAATTTCTGGTGGAGCACCTCCTCCTTGTTGTTGCATGCGCATCCATAGGTCTGCGGCTACGCTAGGATCATATCCTGCAATGGCCATTAAGGTTAACCCTATTTTATCAGCTTCGGTCTCATTGCTTCGGCTAAAAGGAAGTAAAACCCCTACTTGAGTTCCTACACCATAATATTGATTAAACAATTGTTGATTTTCCGGATTTTTAGATAGAGCCAAGTTTCCTGCCACAGCTCCTAACTGCTGTAACTGTCCAGCACTCATACGTTGTTGTCCGTGATTGGCCAAGGCGTGTGCCACCTCATGTCCCATAACAGCCGCAACGCCTGCTTCATTTTGTGTAACGGGTAATATACCTGTATAGAATACAATTTTGCCTCCTGGCATACACCAAGCGTTTACTGCATCGTCTTGCACTAAATTATATTCCCAACGGTAATTTTTTAAGTATCCTGAATATCCATTGGCAGTTAAGTACCGTTCAGAAGCTCTGGCAATTTTTTGCCCTACTTTTTGTATCATTTGCGCATCAGCTGTTCCTTTAACAACTTTATGTTCATTTAAAAACTGATCATATTGTTGAAAGGCCATCGGTAATATTTGTGAATTTGGGACTAAAGCCAAGGTTTTTTTACCGGTAAAGGGATTGGTACTACAGGCTACTGCAGTTATAATTATGGCTAATAAGGAGAGTGTTTTTTTATATTTCATTGTATGTTGTTTTACTTTTCAAATTTAAAGTTAAAGATAAAACTATTGGTTTTTATTAAAATTTATATAAAAACTGGAATAGCTTTTGCTACTATAACTTCAAAAACAAACAAATTATGAAACAGATACTTTTATTTTTAGCGCTTTCGACCACTTTTTTATTTTCATCATGTGAAGGCGACCCAGGACCTCCAGGACCTCCAGGAGACGATTTTTTAGCACAGGTTTTTGAAGTTGATAATGTGAACTTTCAATATGATGCAGAATCGAATAGTTATATTTCAGACTTTATCAGTTTTCCACAAAACGTTGAGGTGTTTGAAAGCGATGTAGTATTAGCCTATCGTTATGAAGGAACTGTAGAACTTAATGATGGCACATTTACAGATGAATGGAGTCAACTTCCGCAAAATATATTCTATCAAGATGGTACAGGTGATATTTTTCAATATCTTTTTATCAATACTTTTGTCGATATTCGATTTTTAATTGAAGGAAATTTTGACTTAACAACGTTAGGTTCTAATTTTTTAGACGACCAAATATTTAGAGTTGCAATAGTCCCCGCCCAATTTGCTTCCGCAGATTTAACGATGGACGATATTATGAGCAATTCAGAAATTGAAGTCATTAATATTGAAAATTAAACAAAATAATTAATATGAAAAAGATCATTTTTTTAGTGTGTAGCTTAGTATTGATAAGTTGCAATTCCAAAGCACAGGATAAAAAAGAACAAAAGAAATACGAGGTTACTAAAACCGATGCCGAGTGGAAAGCCGAGCTTACCAATATGGAATACCAAGTGCTCCGCCACGCCGCTACCGAACGTCCCTTTTCTAGCGAATTAAACAGCAATAAAGAAAAAGGAACGTATGTATGCGCAGGCTGTGGAACACCTTTGTATAAAAGCGAAAACAAATTTAAAAGTGGAACCGGATGGCCAAGTTTTGATCGGTTTATTGAAGGAAACGTTGAATTTTCAACCGACAATAAATTAGGATATAGTCGTAACGAGGAGCATTGCGCTACCTGTGGCGGACATTTAGGGCACGTATTTAACGATGGGCCTCAAGAAACGACTGGAAAAAGACATTGTATTAATGGTGCTGCATTAGACTTTATACCTGCAAAAGATGAGCAATAAGAAATATCCCATACAAAAAACAGAAGCCGAATGGCGAGAAGAATTAGGTGATGAAAAATACAGAATTCTTCGGGAAGCCGGCACTGAACGTCCACATACCGGAAAATATAATGTTCACTTTGAAGATGGCACTTATAAATGTGGTGCTTGCAACACGCCCTTATTTAAAAGTGACAGTAAATTTGAAAGCAGTTGTGGGTGGCCTTCCTTTGACGAAGCCATAGACGGCGCCGTAGAATACGTACGTGATACGTCTTTAGGAATGATCCGTACCGAAATTTTATGTGCTAACTGCGGAAGTCATTTAGGGCATGTTTTTAACGACGGTCCTAGTGAAACTGGACAACGCTTTTGTGTAAATTCACTTTCGGTGGATTTTGATGAAAAATAACATTCTTTCCATGAATGAAGACGGCATTAGGTTCCAAAATATCAAAATTTGGAATTTGATGCCTCTTTTTTTAGCACGTACCCCTAACATTTTGTAAATTCGTAGCTTCAAAATAACGACATAAAACAACGAAATGAGTAAATACGACGTAATCGTTTTAGGAAGTGGTCCCGGTGGCTATGTTACCGCAATTAGGGCTTCACAATTAGGCTTAAAAACAGCTGTTATTGAAAAAGAAAACCTTGGGGGCGTTTGCCTTAACTGGGGTTGTATCCCAACCAAAGCGTTATTAAAAAGTGCACAGGTTTTTGATTATTTAAACCACGCCGAAGACTACGGTCTTACGGTAAAAGGTGCAGATAAAGACTTCGGAAAAGTAATTGAACGTAGCCGTGGTGTTGCCAACGGCATGAGCAAAGGTGTTCAGTTTTTGATGAAGAAGAACAAAATTGATGTTATTGATGGCTTCGGAAAACTAAAACCGGGTAAAAAGGTTGATGTTGACGGAAAAGAATATACAGCAGACCATATCATTATTGCAACAGGAGCACGTTCTCGGGAATTACCTAACCTGAAACAAGACGGTAAAAAAGTAATTGGTTACCGTGAAGCAATGTCTTTAGACAAACAACCTAAAAAAATGATTGTGGTGGGTAGTGGCGCCATTGGTGTTGAGTTTGCTCATTTTTATAATGCGATGGGCACCGAAGTTACGATTGTAGAGTTTTTACCAAATTTAGTTCCATTGGAAGATGAAGACGTTTCAAAACAGTTTGAAAAGTCCTTCAAAAAAGCTGGAATTAAGGTAATGACTAATTCTTCAGTAGAAAAAGTTGATACCTCTGGTAAAACGGTAAAAGCTACGGTAAAGACTAAAAAAGGTGAAGAAACACTTGAAGCAGACGTTGTACTTTCTGCAGTCGGGATCGCAGCGAATATTGAGAATATAGGATTAGAAGATGTGGGTATCGTTACTGATAAAGGTAAGATCATGGTAAATGATTATTACCAAACCAACATTCCTGGTTATTATGCTATTGGTGACTGCGTTCCTGGACAAGCGTTAGCACACGTTGCTTCAGCTGAAGGGATTACCTGTGTTGAAAAAATCGCAGGCATGAACGTAGAACCTATGGATTACGGAAACATTCCTGGTTGTACCTATGCAACTCCTGAAATTGCAAGTGTTGGTATGACAGAGAAACAAGCTAAAGAAGCTGGTTACGAGCTTAAAATTGGTAAGTTCCCGTTTTCGGCTAGTGGTAAAGCAAGTGCTGCCGGAACAAAAGATGGTTTCGTAAAAGTAATTTACGATGCTAAATACGGCGAATGGTTAGGTTGCCACATGATTGGCGCCGGTGTAACCGATATGATTGCTGAAGCCGTTCTAGGTAGAAAACTGGAAACTACAGGACACGAGGTTTTAAAAGCTGTGCACCCACACCCAACGATGAGTGAAGCGGTGATGGAAGCAACAGCTGCTGCGTATGACGAAGTGATCCATTTATAAGAATAAAAAAAATAGATAAGTAAAGAAAAGCGCTTCAATTAATGAAGCGCTTTTTTTATTTTGGAAGTAAATCGCAATACCAAAATTGCGTATCCCAACTTTTAGTGTCATCGGTAAAACAATCGTCATCATTGTCTTTTGAAGGCGAATAACCTTTTAACACCTTCTCTCCTATTCTAAATGAAATTGGATGGTTGAAAATAGGCCCATCGTACACAAACGTATGGAATTCTCCGTGTTCACCACAGGGATCGACAGAATCAGGTAAATCGTTTAAAAAAGACTCGTTTACTTCTTTTCCAACGAAAGACTCATCTAATAGTTTTGCATTCACACAAACGGTGATGGCTTTAAAACCGAGACTTAAAAACTCTTTCATTAATGTGGCAGTATCTTTTTTCCACAGCGGGAAAACAGTTTTTAGATCTACCGTTCCTAATTGTTCTTCTCTGTATTTTTTTAAATCTTCTAGAAAAATATCACCAAACGCAGCATGGGTAAATCCTTCTGACTTCAGTTGTTGCGTAGCTTCTTTCATTTTAGAGTTATACACTTTCATCGAGGTGTCTTTCGGCAAGTATATTTTCTGAAGCGGTAATCCCATGCTTTCAGCTTGAGCCTCCAAAAGCGTTTCTTGCAAACCATGCATGGAAACACGATTTACATCCTTATTTATGGTAGTAACTAATTTTGAAACGTGATAATCAGGGTTGTTTTTCAGAAAATAATATGCCAAAGCAGAATCTTTCCCAGAACTCCAATTTAAATAGGTTTGTTTCATTTTTTATCCGTCAAAAAGCTTTGTAACGCCAATTCGTAACTTTGTAAACCAAATCCTAAAACAATGCCTTGTGCATTTGGTGAAATGTAAGACTTGTGCCGAAAATCTTCCCTCGAAAAAGTATTGGAAATATGAACTTCAACAACAGGAGTTTCAATGGCTTTTACCGCATCGCCAATCCCTACGGAAGTATGCGTATAAGCGGCGGCATTTAAAATTATACCATCGTATTCGTATCCTGTTTCTTGCAGTTTATCAATCAACTCGCCTTCAATGTTGGATTGAAATTGTTCTAATTCTACCTCTTTGTATTTAAACTGAAGCTCCGTAAAAAAATCCTGAAACGATTGGTCGCCATACACATCGGTTTCGCGTTTGCCAAGTAGGTTTAGGTTGGGACCGTTGATGATAATTATTTTCATACTTCAAATATAGAAAATAAAAAAACGGAAGTAAATTACTTCCGTTTTTAAAATTTAAGGTCTTTAATCAATTAGTTAAAAAAGTATCCTACAGAAACACTTATGACTGAATTTTTAGCGTCTAAATCCATTCCTTCAATTTCTTCATAAACATTTGTGATGCCTATAACATATCGAGCTTGGAAAAATAAATTCATTGGTAAAATATATTGAGCTCCAATTCCGACACCAAAATCTATCGTTTGAATATCATCAATATCCTCTTTATCTCCATCAAAGTCAATCTTACTACTAATATTAAAACCAACTTGAGCTCCCCCTTGTAAACTAAATCCTTCAGCTAATTTAAAATCTGCCATAACAGGAACATTAATATAATCTAAGTTGACGGTTACATCTCCATCATCATCTCCAGAGAACCCTTGCGAAGAGTAAATAACTTCTGGTTGTATTGAAAACAACTCGGTTATACCGATATTTGCAACACCCCCAACATGAAAACTAGTACGACCGTCTATATCATCGACATCGTCTCCATTTAGAGAAGCAAAGTTAGCACCTGCTTTAGCGCCTAAACGCACTTCTTGAGCATTAATAGTAGTTAATCCAAATACTGATAAAGCAGCAAATAGTAGTAGTTTTTTCATAATAAAAATTGTTTTTTTGGTTAGTTAATACTATAAATATACTAAAAAATCAACATATTATAAAAATAACACTTTAGCAATCAATCAATTATAACTATAAATAAAAAAGTAGGAGCTATTAACTCCTACTTTTCTTCTAATTAAATGTTTCACTTTTTAGAATGAAAATCCTGTCGAAACTGCAAATACAGCATTTTTAGCATCTACTTCAAACGGAACATCCTCGTTGTTTACGATATCGGTTAAACCAAAGTTATAACGAGCATTTAAAAATATCCCGTTATTAAATTGATAACCAGCTCCCACTCCTACGGAGAAGTCGATATCATTAAATAGATCTTCATCTAATTCTGTAGAACCTGAACCTTGATCGTCTGGATCACTATCAATTTCATTTTTTACATTGAAACCAATTTGTGGACCTGCCTCAGCATACAATCCTTCAATTAAATACACTTTAGCCATTACTGGTACATTAATGTAATCTAACTGAACTTCAACATCATCAGCGCCTTCATTACTTACTAGATCATATCCTTGCCCAGAATACAAAACTTCAGGTTGAATAGAAAAACGTTCGCTTACAGGAATTTCTGCAAATGCTCCTAAATGAAAACTGGTTCTACCTTCAGGATCATCAAAGGCATCAAAACCATCCCCTGATAGTGATGAGAAGTTTATACCTCCTTTAGCTCCTAATCTCACTTCTTGTGCTTGTGTTGCTGTAACACCTAATACTGTTAATACAGCAATAAAAAATACTTTTTTCATAGTTCTTGTTTTTAAATTTTAAACAAATCTAAAGTGAGGCCTACAAAAAAAGTATTAAAAAACTTATAAGCTTTTATTAAAGGCTCTTAAAGAAAACTGTAACCAAGTGATACTGTGTAAACACTATTTTTACCAAATTCAAATTCATCCTCTTCTCCAACATCCGTTAAACCAAAATTATACCTGCCTTCAATTCGAAGCCCCAATGGTAAGTCATATCCAAGCCCTACAACTCCTGATAGATCAAAGTCTTTAGTAGCAGCATCGTTAAAAATCTCTCCGAATAATGATTGAGAATTATCATCGACAATAAATCCAAATTGTGGCCCTGCCTGAATATTTAGCCCTTTAAAAACATAAAATTTAACAACCACAGGTACATTAACATAATTTAAATCAAAATCTTCACCTTCAAATTCAGCTCCTTGCTGTGAATATAATAAGTCGGCTTGAAAGCCTACATTATCATTAAATTTAGCTCCTACAAAAGCACCGGCAACAAAACCAGTACGATTGTCTAAATTTGAAGCATCGTTTAAAGTTGCAAAGTTCACCCCGGCCTTAATACCAAGGTCAAGACCTTGTGCCTGAGTAGTTGTTACGGTTACTAATGCCATAATGGCAAAAATTAGCTTTTTCATAGTATTTTTAAATTTTAAAGTTAGGTTTATAATCTATAACAAATAACGGGAAGACGGCTTTTTTATTTTTATAAGCTTTCTTAATTCCTTAATATAGCAGTATGAAATGGCAGCAAGCCCTACAAGATTATCAAGATTATCTTCGCATAGAACGTGGACTTTCTGCCAATTCTATTAAAAACTATTCATTAGACCTAAAAAAGCTTATAAAATGGCTTTCTGATGAAGATATTACTATTTCTCCCGTATCTATTTCAGAAGAAACCATTCAGCAATTTATTTACACCATTGCAAAAGAAATGCAACCGCAATCGCAAAGTCGTGTAATATCTGGATTGCGAGGCTTTTTCAACTATCTCGTTTTTGAAGAATACCGAAAAACCAATCCATTAGAGCTTATTGAAAGTCCGAAAATTGCCCGGAAACTGCCCGACACGCTTTCCACGGAAGAAATTGACAGTTTAATAGAAACCATCGATTTAGGGCATCCGCAAGGTGAACGCAATCGGGCGATACTGGAAACATTATATGCATGTGGGTTACGTGTTTCAGAATTAACTACTTTAAAAATATCCGATTTATTTTTTGATGAAGGGTTTATAAAAGTTTCCGGTAAAGGTGACAAAGAACGTTTTGTACCTATTGGCGGAAATACCATTAAATACATCAATATCTATAAAAACGAAGTACGTATTCATATCCCTATTCAACCTAAAGCAGAAGACACGCTATTTTTAAATAGAAGAGGGAATCCGCTCACGCGCGCGATGATTTTTACCATCGTAAAGCAATTAGCCGAAAAAGCAGGTATTCAAAAAAAAGTGAGTCCGCATACATTTAGACATTCATTTGCCACACATCTACTTGAAAATGGTGCCGATTTACGTTCCATTCAGCAAATGTTAGGTCACGAAAGTATTACCACGACCGAAATCTATACACACGTAGATACAACTCATCTTACTGAAGTAATTAATAAATTTCATCCTCGGAAATAGTAAAAAACGTATTAATTAACTCCTATTACAGGTTAAAAAAACGCTAAATACTTCTATCTGTTTTTTTGAAAAACCAGTGTTTCGTATCTTAAAGAAAAAGAAATTATTTATGAAAACACTCAAATTTGAAAATGGCGATACGATGCACGCCATAGGATTAGGAACTTGGAAAGCAACTGGAAACGACGTAAAAAAAGCAGTAAAAGAAGCTTTGTATGCTGGCTATAGACACATAGATACAGCTGCCGCATATGGAAATGAAGAAATAATAGGAGAAGCACTAACCGAAGTTTTTGCTGAAGGAAACATTTTAAGAGAAGATGTTTTTATTACTTCCAAACTTTGGAATGATGCTCATAAAGAAGGGTATGTAATCCCAGCCATTGAAGATTCATTAAAAAAGCTAAATTTAGATTATCTAGATCTATATTTAATACACTGGCCCGTTGCCCTTAAACCAGGAGTTAGTTTCCCTGAGAAACCATCAGACTTTCTTACTCCAGAAGAAGCTCCTGTTATAGAAACTTGGAAGCAGATGGAAGAAGCTAAAAAAACGGGGCACGCCAAACATATAGGAGTATCAAATTTCAGTAAAGAAAAACTAAAAGATTTAATTTCTAAAGCTGAAATAAAGCCTGAAATGAATCAAGTTGAGATGCACCCATATTTACAACAAGATGATCTGGTTGATTTCTGTAAGAGCGAAAACATTTTAATGACTGCCTATTCTCCATTAGGCTCTGGTGATCGAAGCGCTGCTATGAAAGGTGAAGATGAACCAAATTTGATGGAGATTAAAGAAATAAAAGAAATTGCACGGAAAAAGGGGGCTTCTACGGCTCAAGTATTGATTAACTGGCACAATCAACGTGGAACAGCTACCATCCCAAAATCTGCCAGTAAAGAGCATATTAAAGACAATTTTCAAGCTGCTAGCGTACAATTGGACGAAGGTGATTTAAAAACCATCAAAGGCTTGAACAAAAACTACCGATTTATAACCGGGAAGTTTTTTGAATGCCCAGAAAAAGGGTACGAAAATATATATAACGATTAATCAAGTTAGTTATAATACAAGAAAAGGCGTAGTTAACACTACGCCTTTTTTTTAATGAATTTGTTATTGCAAATTTTTATTTTGCCACGTTAACAGCTCTTGTTTCCCGTATTACAGTTACTTTCACTTGACCAGGATACGTCATATCTGTTTGAATTTTCTGTGAAATTTCAAAAGAAAGTTGCGATGCTCTATCGTCACTTACTTTTTCACTTTCTACCATGACACGTAATTCGCGTCCCGCTTGGATGGCATACGCCTTATTAACACCGTTAAACCCAAAAGCTATATCTTCTAAGTCTTTTAACCGTTGAATGTACGAATCTAATACTTGACGACGAGCGCCTGGACGGGCACCGCTAATAGCATCACAAACTTGAACAATTGGTGACAACAAGCTAGTCATTTCAATTTCATCGTGGTGCGCACCAATAGCGTTGCACACTTCTGGCTTTTCACCATATTTTTCAGCCCATTGCATTCCTAATATTGCGTGAGGCACTTCTGTTTCAGTTTCCGGTACTTTACCAATATCGTGTAATAATCCGGCGCGTTTTGCGAGTTTTGGGTTCAATCCTAATTCCGAAGCCATCACACCACATAATCTAGCAACTTCGCGGGAGTGGTGCAACAAGTTCTGACCATAAGAAGAACGGTATCGCATTCTACCAACCGCTTTAATTAACTCAGGGCTCAATCCGTGAATACCGAGATCGATTACAGTACGTTTACCTACTTCTAAAATTTCGTCTTCTATTTGCTTAGAGGTCTTTTTTACCACTTCTTCAATACGAGCTGGGTGAATACGACCATCGGTTACCAATTTATGTAAGGATAAACGTGCTACTTCCCTCCGTACAGAATCAAAACAAGAAAGAATAATCGCTTCAGGGGTATCATCTACTATAATCTCTACACCTGTAGCAGACTCTAGAGCTCTAATATTTCGACCTTCACGACCAATAATTCGCCCTTTTACATCATCACTTTCCAGATTGAACACGGATACGCAATTATCGATTGCTTCTTCGGTACCAATACGTTGAATGGTATTAATTACAATTTTTTTGGCTTCTTGTTGTGCCGTCATTTTAGCTTCCTCGATAGACGACTGCACATATTTCATAGCATCGGTCTTGGCTTCATCTTTAAGGCTTTCTACTAATTGTGCTTTCGCTTCATCTGCTGAAAGTGCAGAAATCACTTCTAATTGCTCTATTTGGCTCTTACGGAACTTTTCAACTTCATTTTGCTTCTTTTCTAAAAAGTCTAATCGCTCATCGTATTCCTTTTGTTTCTTTTCAATCTGTGAGTTTAATTTTTTAGTTTTTGCCAACTCGCTAGAAACTTGTGACTCCTTATCTTTTGTACGCTTTTCGGCTTCAGACATTTTTGATTCGCGCTTATTGATCACTTTTTCATGTTCAGATTTAAGCTCGATAAATTTTTCCTTGGCCTGTAATATTTTATCTTTTTTAATTGACTCAGCTTCAGTTTTGGCTTCTTTTAATACAGAAGCTGCGTTTTTCTTTGCTGATTTTATGAGTTGGGAAGCGTTATTTCGCTCTATTAACTTGGCTATTAAAAAGCCAATTGCTAAAGCGACAATTCCCACTATTATTGGGGTAACCATATTGTCCATAATTATAAACTTTATATATAAAAAAAGCCTGCACTAATGTGTTTTGAATAAACTCCTAAAGTAAAGTTTAGGGCTAACAAACTGGTCAAACATCCGCTCAAAGACGGCTCGTTTTTGCAGCTTCAACTCACCCTTCTTATAAGAATTCGTGTTGAGTTTACCAAAAAGATATTAATGCAGGCAGTAACCTTTGTTATGTAAAGAACGTTTATGACAAGTGCTCTTGCAGTAATTGGTTTAAAGCTTCTAGCTTGTCTTCCGTTTCCTGCTTGTCATTTGTTTTATCTATCTGTTTTTGCTCTACCTGAGCGGCAAATTGTAAGGCACACATGGCCAGTACATCTTGCTTGTCCCTCACGGCATAGCTTTTTTCAAACCGTTTAATCATTTCTTCTATTTTCTTGGTGGCTAACCGTAATCCTTCTTCTTGTGAAGGGTTAATTGTTAGTGGGTACACCCGATCGGCAATAGAAAGTTTTATTTTTAATTGGTCTGACATTTTGTTTCTCTTTTATTCGGAAAGTTGGGTAATACATTGGTCAATCTCCCGAACTAAAGCATTTATCTTGAGCTTTGTATCTCTTTTGTATTGGTCGCTGCCAAGCATTGAATTTGCCATTTTCAACGAGCTACATTTTTCACGTAGGTTTTCAATTTCTAAATCAGATTCATCCTTTTGTGAACGTAAACCGTCGAGTTCTTCTTCTAGCGTAGCGTTTTGTTGCTTTAGTTTTTCATGCCTATGCAATAACTTACTAATTCTATTTTCAAGAGAATCAACAATTTCTGAAAGGTTGCTCATTAAAACATTTATTTCAATACTTCTTACACAAAGTTAACATTCACGTTTCAATAAGACAACAGTTTTCTGTAATTTTTTGTATTATTGAATAATTACACAATAAAACTCTCTTACTCTTCTTTTTAAATATGCATATTATTATTTTTACAATATGAAGAAGTTTATATTCTGCTTTTTATTGGTAAGCATTACAGGTTACGCACAAAAATCAATACCAGAACATTATTTTAGCAACCCTTTAGAAATCCCCTTAGTCCTTTCCGGAAGTTTTGGAGAGCTTCGCAGCAATCATTTTCATAGCGGATTGGATATTAAAACCCAACAACGTGAAGGGATCCCTGTATATGCTCCCGCAGATGGATATGTAAGCCGTATTAAAGTAGCACATTATGGCTACGGAAAAGCACTATATATTAAACACCCAAATGGGTATACCACTGTTTATGCACATTTACAAAACTATGCAGGCGAAATTCATAAATATGTTCATGAAAGACAATACAGTAAAGAAACGTACGAGATAGAGTTGTTTCCCAACGCAGCTGCGCTTAAAGTTAACAAAGGAGATTTAATTGCCTATTCAGGTAATACAGGAGGAAGCGGTGGTCCCCATTTACATTTTGAAATACGAGACGGGGCTTCTAGACCTATGAACCCAATGCTTTTTGGTATTACCGTTCCCGATTCTAAACGCCCTCTTATTAGTAGCGTTATTGCGTATCCAATTAGTGACGATGCGCAAGTAAATAATAACCAAAATCCTGTGAAACTTCGGTTAATTCTTCAAAAAGATGGAAGTTATAAAGCTGAAAATATAAGCGCTTTCGGAAAAATAGGATTTGGCGTTTCTACAAATGATCAATTAGATGGTGCTTCTAATAAAAATGGGGTCTATCACTGTCTCTTATACACATCTCCGAGCCCACGAGACCTCTCTACATCTCGT
>OJEO01000238.1_pt1 | contig 24582 bp, 24 predicted proteins | sample 1593621 | NCBI WGS metagenome assembly OJEO01 (sample SAMN05416875, study PRJEB24817) | seawater metagenome | isolation source: Sea water | place: Canada:Atlantic | collected 2013-11
GTAACCGCGGTGTTAACTCTGCGTTTACAGTACGTAAAATCTCTCACGGTGTGGGCGTTGAGCGTACTTTCCAAACACACAGCCGTTTAATCGAGTCTATCGAAGTTAAACGTCGTGGTGCAGTACGTCAGGCTAAACTTTACTACCTACGCGAGCGTAGCGGTAAGTCTGCACGTATTAAAGAGAAGTTGGGTAAAAAATAATAGCCTTGGCTATCTATTTTTGACCAAATCTAAAAGAACGGGCCTCGAGCCCGTTTTTTTATGTCTGAAATTATGTACACTACGGGAACTTATTGGGGTTGGCTGATTCTTACAGGTGTATGCTTTGATTACCCCACATCGCCTTAACTGCCCATAAACAATAAAAAAATATTAATAAATACTAACGCCTGTTCAATACAGCTGGAGATAGAATGAGAATATTAGCCGCCTTGTTAACCGTATTTGCGGTTGTGAGCACCAGTTTTGCAGAAGATAACAGCCAGCAAGGCGAGAGCAAGTCGTTGCCAACGACGGCACAGCTTAAGCAACAAAATGAACAGTTAGCGTTAAAAGTTCAAGCACAGATTTCTCAATCATTTGGTCAACCGGTAAAGGTTAAAGAAGTCATTAGCTTAGCTAAAAATCAAGTGGTTGAAGCGGTATTGGCCGACGGTTCTTTAGTGCATTTAACCCCAGATTTAACCCACATGATTTATCGTGGCGAGCTTTACGAATTACTGCCGATGAATCCTAATAACATTACTAAAAATCGTAATAATATTAAACGTGAAGGCTTAATGGCTGATCTAAAAAATAAAGATTTAGTCGTCTTTAAAGCCAATGGCGAAGAAAAAACGGTTATTAACGTCTTTACCGACATTGACTGTGGTTACTGCCGTAAACTGCATGAAGAAGTGCCGCGTTTAAACGATTTAGGCATTACCGTTCGTTATTTAGCTTACCCAAGAGCGGGTGTCACCGACCGCCGTACTGGACAATTAACCGGGTCTTTCAAAAAAATCAAATCGGTTTGGTGTGATGACGATCGTGAAGAAGCAATGACAGCAGCGAAGAAAAACCGCACCATCAAAGATAACTTAGACTGTGATGCGCCTATTGCTGAACACATGGCATTGGGTTCTCAGGTTGGTGTGAGTGGAACACCTGCTATCGTATTAGAAGATGGTCGTTTTATTGGTGGCTATATGGCGGCTGACGATCTAGCCAACGAGATTGGCCTTAACTAAATTAAAAAGTAGAAATAGAAAGTAAAAATAGAAAACAAAGATAGAAAATAAAAAAAGGCCGTATATAACTACGGCCCTTTTTTTACCATCTCGCTAATGGCTTTAAGAAAAATACATCGCCATTTGATGATACAACGGAATACCAATAATGGCGTTAAATGGGAAGGTTATGCCCAATGACATCAGCATCGCTAAGCCTATGTCGGCTTTAGGTATTGCTGTTTTAATCGCCGCTGGCGCTGCAATGTAAGACGCACTGGCGGTAAGTGTGGCTAAAATCACTACCGACCCCGTTGATAGCCCCAGCGCAATACCGGCACTTAAACCAATAAACGATAAGAAAAAAGGTGCTATTAAGGCAAAGGCTAATAGCTTCCATTGCTTCCAAGGAATAGGCGACAAGGTAGCGGCAGCGGTTAAACCCATTTCGAGTAAGAATAATGCCAGTACGGCTTTAAAAGCACTGGTAAAGAGCTCTGTTACTCCAGACCCTTCGTTAGGCCCGTACATAAAACCAATAATCACGCCACCTGCTAGCAACACCACACCGCGGTTAGTAAAGGTTTCGTGCCACAGCTCGCTTTGCTTATGGTTGGCGTCACTGTTTTGGCTTTTTCTGCGATAATAGGCGAGAGCGACCAAAATAGCCGGAAGTTCCAGCATTACTAAATAAAGTGTCACTTGCGGTTCAATTGGCAAGTTCATGGTTTCTACATACGCCAGCGCAACCGCAAAAGTACCAGCGCTTACTGATCCATAATGAGCAGCAATGCTGGCGGTATTGGCATGATCTACTTTGGCAACCTTTAGCAAAATAGGAATCACAATCAGCGGAATGAATGCACCCAGTGATGCAATCGCTAAGAGTTCAACAACCAAGGCCCATTCTAATGATCCATACAGCGCCATGCCGCCTTTTAAACCAATGGTCAGCATCAATAATAAGCTGAGTGTATCGTAAGCCGCTTTGGGGATTTTTAAGTCAGATTTTAATAAACCTGCTACCAGCCCCAAAACGAAAAACATCACTACAATATCGGGCATATTAGTTAACTCCTGTGCTATTTTCGGCGTCGTTGGCTTCTATTTCGACTAAAATTTCACCGGGAGTGACGCGGTCGCCTTTTTGTACATAAACGTTAGTGACGGTGCCGGCGATAATCGCCTGTATCTCATTTTCCATCTTCATTGCTTCGGTCACTAAAATACCTTGGCCAATACTTACACTGTCGCCTTCTTTTACCAACACATCGACTACGCTACCAGGCATTGCTGCCGTAACATGACCCGGGCCACTGGCTTTTTTACGCTGGCTACCGGCTTGCGCTTGATAAGAATCCAAAGATTCAAACAAGGTTTCTTCTGGCACACCGTCTAATGATAAGTACATTTTACGTTTACCACTGCCAGCATCACCAACACCAGTGATGGTGACTTCATAGGTTTCGCCATGAACGTCTATCTTGAATTCGGTTGGTCTGCCTTCTTGTGCGCTAGAGCCTGGTAATGCAGCGCCAGCGGACGAAGGCTCTGGCAGTAATTGTTCTGGCTGTAAGGTACCATCTTTGCGTTGCTGTAAATAATCACGACCTAGGTCTGGAAACATCGCATACGTTAGAATGTCTTCTTGGTTTAGCGCCAAATCACCAATTTCTTTGGTTATCTTGTCCATTTCTGGTTGCAATAAGTCGGCAGGGCGAACATCAATAATATCTTCATTACCGATGGCACGCTTTTGTAGGTCTTTATTCACTTCTGCAGGCGCTGCGCCATAACCCCCTTGCAGGTAGCGTTTAACTTCGTTGGTGATGGTTTTATAGCGCTCACCGCCTAACACGTTATACACCGCTTGGGTGCCGACAATTTGTGACGAAGGCGTTACTAATGGTGGAAAACCTAAGTCTTCTCGTACGCGCGGAATTTCATCAAACACTTCTCGAATTCTATCCAACGCATTTTGTTCTTTCAGTTGGTTGGCTAAATTAGACATCATGCCGCCCGGTACTTGGTTAATCTGCACCGACACATCTTCGCGGGTAAATTCGCTTTCAAACTGATGATACTTTTTGCGCACCTCACGAAAATAGTCGGCAATTTCACTTAATAAGGTTAAGTCTAAACCAGTATCATAAGGTGAACCTTTTAGGGCAGCGACTTGCGATTCGGTGGCGGGGTGACTGGTGCCACCAGCAAACGCAGAAATAGCCGTATCAATACGATCGGCCCCCGCTTCAATCGCCTTCATTTGGCAAAGCGAAGCCAAGCCAGCGGTGGAATGACTGTGCATAACAATGGGTAGGTCTATGTCTGCTTTTAAAGCGCTAACTAAATCAAACGTTGCGAATGGGGTCAGCAGGCCCGCCATGTCTTTGACCACAATGGTATCTGCGCCCATGTCGCGTAACTGTTTGGCTTGCTGAACAAATTTTTCTGGGGTGTGAACTGGGCTAGTGGTGTAACACAGGGTGCCTTGTGCATGCTTGCCAGAATCTTTTACCGCTTTCATCGCGGTTTCTAAATTACGCACGTCATTTAATGCATCAAATACACGGAACACATCAATGCCGTTTTCTGCGGATTTTTCAACAAAGGCTTTTACTACGTCATCAGCATAATGGCGGTAGCCTAATAGATTTTGACCGCGCAGTAACATTTGTAAGCGGGTTTTCGGCAATGCTTCACGCAGTTTGCGTAAACGTTCCCAAGGGTCTTCTTTTAAAAAGCGCACACAAGCATCAAAAGTAGCGCCCCCCCATACTTCAAGTGACCAGTAGCCTACTTGGTCTAATTTAGCACAAATAGGCAGCATGTCTTCGGTGCGCATGCGTGTGGCGATCAAAGATTGATGGGCGTCACGCAATACTAGATCGGTAATTTCAATCGGCTTTTTGTTTACGCTAGTCATAATACTGTCCTCTCTACAAAAAATTGTTTACCAGCCCGCATGGGCGGCGACGGCAGTGGCAATGGCAAGGGCCATTTCTGCTGGGCGTTTCTTTTCTGAATAGTTTAAAAGTTCAGGGTGCTCAGGCACAAAGCTGGTATTAAATTGTGCAGCTTTGAAATCTTCGTGGGCTAAAATTTGTTTGTAATATTCGGTAGTGGTAATAATGCCTTGTAAACGCATATCATCTAGAGCGCGTTGCCCGCGCTGAATAACCTCATCCCAACCCAGTGCCCACACCACCAATTTTAAACACATGGAATCGTAGTAAGGCGGTATTTCGTAACCAGTATAAATGGCGGTATCAACACGAACCCCTGGGCCACCGGGGGCATAATAATGGCTTATGCGGCCAAAGCTGGGTAAAAAATCGTTTTTGGGATCTTCAGCATTAATGCGAAATTGCAAAGCAAAGCCTCGAAATTGAATGTCTTGCTGGCGGTAACTTAACGGTAAACCAGAAGCGATACGAATTTGCTCACGCACAATATCAACGCCCGTGATTTGCTCGGTAATGGTATGTTCAACCTGAACCCGAGTATTCATTTCCATGAAATACACTTGATTACCGGTTAATAAAAATTCAACCGTGCCCGCGTTTTCATAACCAACGGCTTGCGCCGCTTTTACAGCCAGATCACCTATGTAATTTCGCTGTTCTGGTGTTAGCTGTGGGCTGGGGGCAATTTCAATTAATTTCTGGTTACGACGTTGAATAGAGCAATCGCGTTCATATAGATGCACCACATTGCCATGGGAATCGCCTAGAATTTGAACTTCGATGTGCTTAGGGTCAACAATGCATTTTTCTAAAAATACTTCAGCACTGCCAAAAGCTTTAGTCGCTTCACTGATAACGCGAGGGTATTGAGTAGTGAGTTCTGCCGCCGAATCGCACCGTCTAATACCACGGCCACCGCCTCCCGATGTGGCTTTTAGCATCACCGGATAACCGTACTTGTCGGCTAATGCTAGGGCTTCATTTAAATCGACTAAATTCTCTTCGGAGCCAGGCGTTACCGGTACACCTGCAGCGCGCATGCTATTACGGGCTTTGGTTTTGTCTCCCATGTTATTGATAACGCTGGATTTAGGACCAATAAATTGAATGCCTTGTTGTTCACACAGCAGTGCGAATTCGGCATTTTCTGATAAAAAACCGTAACCCGGGTGAATGGCGTCACAACCGGTTTGCTTGGCAAGACTGACAATGCTGCGAGGATTCAAATAGCCTTCGAGAGGATCATCACCCAACGAGTGAGATTCATCTGCACGTTTAACGTGCAAGCTGTAGCGATCGGGTTCGGTATAAATAGCTACCGATGTGATGCCCATTTCAGAACAAGCGCGTATAATACGTACGGCGATTTCGCCTCGGTTAGCAATCAGAATCTTTTTTAGCATGATCAATCATCCTTTGCAGTGTTTGGGCTTAAATGTTTGGGCTTAAATGTTCAGAGCCGAATTTTCAGAGCCAAGTGTTTAGTCTGTTGTCTAGATAATAATATTCTGAGCATAAAGTAAAATTGATATAATTTTCATTACCTATAAGCTATCACTTATACACAGTCTGCAGCGTACCTTTTCATGCCATTATCCGTTCAAACATTAGCCAATCGATTAACCTTTAGACAACTTCAGGTTTTTTTGTGTGTTTATCAAACGGCCAGTTATTCAAAAGCCGGGGAGCAGTTGGGTTTAACCCAACCTGCTGTGAGTAGCCAAGTACGCCAATTAGAAGCGGCGTTAGATGTGCCAGTTTTTGAATACGTAGGGCGCAAGCTGTATTGCACCGCGGCGGGTGAAACCCTCGCCAAAAGCATCGGTGTAATGTTTGATGAACTGCGTTTTTTACAGTCTGATTTGGCGGCAATGAAAGGGCAGGTTGCTGGCGATTTAAATATTGTTGCGGTTAATACGGCACAATATGTTGTGCCGTATTTATTAAAGCCTTTTTGTCAGCAGCACCCAGCGTTAAATGTTGATGTTCGAGTGGTGAATCGTGCAGAAGCGATTAAACGCTTAAACGATAATCAAGATCACTTGGTGATAATGGGCATTGTGCCAGAAGAAAAACCTCTGGCCTCGATGCCTTTTATGGATAATGAGCTTTTGGCGGTTGCACACCATGATCATCCTATTCATCTTGAAAAAAACTTATCGGTTCAAGATTTTTTAGATGCTGGCTTGTTGAGCCGTGAGTCAGGTTCAGGCAGTCGTTTGGCTCTGGAATTATTTGGCCAGCAAAATCGATTGTCGGTTAAGCCGATTATGCAGTTGGGTTCTAACGATGCGGTGAAGCACGGTGTGTTAGCCGGTTTGGGTGTGGCGGTATTGCCTAAACTGAGTATTTTACCTGAATTAAAATTGGGTCTGTTGAAAACAGTACCGTTAGAAGGTTTTCCTCTAAGACGTTCATGGTGCGTTGTGTACCCTAAGGGTAAGCATCCAACACCGTCTATGCGTGCTTTTTTAGAATTTATTCAAGATAATCTGGGTAATTTAGAAAGTTTTTTTAAAAACAACTAGATTGAAATGGTTATATTTGTTAACCAATTTGCTTGTGTACAACTAAGTTAAAAATACTCATAAATGTCTTTAAAAGCGCTTGACAGAAGTTAAAAAGCGCTTTTTTTATGCCTGTTACCCACAAGATTAAAACTCACTGACAAAAAATCGTTATTTCTTATAAAAACTTGATGATAACTTATTGACTCTATTAAGTTGTTGAATTTAAACAAGTTTTTTTTCTGTATAAAAAATGATCAATCTAACAGAGGGCCATATAGCACGGGCATTTGGCCCTCTTTTAAAGAGGCTATCCACTAAGTTATCCACAGATTCTGTGGGTAAACGAATAAACGCCATAAACATGCGGGTTTGCACGGGTTGATGATGAATTATTTTATTCAGTGTTCAACGAAGCGTCTAAATCATGGCTTAATTCAACATCAGAATCTTCAGTGACCACCGGGGGTAATTCTCGGCACTGATCTTCAACAAGTTGTCGTTCTGTGGCGGCCAATAAAGAAGGAGGCAAACGGGATAACCAATCAAATCGCTCTAATAAGCCTTTCATCGGTTTATCCAAACCTGCAAATAAATCGACTCTTTCAGCACTATAAGGATGTTGAAAGCTGAGTTGCCAAGCGTGTAACAGCAAGCGGCCAGCATCAAAATGATCACGAAAGTAACGACTATGACGACCTTTGCCATAACGGGCATCGCCAATAATTGGGTGGCTAATGTGTTTTAGGTGTCGGCGAATTTGGTGTTTGCGTCCAGTTTTGGGCATGACTTCGACCAAGGAATAGCGAGATTGTGGGTACTTATCAATTTCAACATCAATCTCAACCTTAGCAAGCAAAGAAAAATCGGTAATCGCTTCTTGTGCGGGTTTTATGTATTCGTTTTTTGCGTACTTATCGACCGGTGGCACCATGGCGTAATCCAGATGCAGTGTTTCTGGCATATAACCTCGAGTGACCGCAAGGTAGCGTTTTTCAACATCGCGTTGTCGCCATTGTTCGACCATTAAACTGGCTGTTTCTGAATTTAATGCAAATAACAAAACCCCAGAAGTGGGTTTATCTAAGCGGTGAACCGGATACACTCGTTGGCCAAGTTGGTTGCGAAGTAACTGCAAAGCAAATAGGGTTTCGCGGCTATCGATTTCGCTGCGGTGAACCAATAATCCCGAAGGCTTATTGATAGCAACTAGATTTTCATCTAGGTATAAAATTTCCAGTTTCATTTGTGGTCTAAATACATAAGAATAGTGGCAAAATTATAACAACTTTGTGGTCATTCAGCAGATTTAATCCATAGTTTGCTGGTCGTTGTTACATTCTGCATCTTGTAGATTTGAGGGTAAGCATGTTTTTTATTGGTTTAAAGCGCACACTATTTATCTTAGTTATTGTTTTTATCGCCTTGGTGAGTTTGCTGCGTTATGGCTATGTTGAAAGCGCCGCTTTTCCCGATCGCACGCTAATGCCCTTGCTCGCCAGTACTGAATTAGAGGTGGTGGCCGACTTAGTGTTGCCACCCGGTAATATCGCAGTCGCCGATAATGCTGATGTCTATTTTACTTTTCACCCAGAAGCTAAGCCAAGTATCAACCTTGCTCGCTTAGTCAACGGCCAAGCTCAGGCGTTTCCATCAACCGAATGGCAGCCTGGTGGTAGTGAACCTTTAGCCTTTAACGAAGTGTTGTCGATTAGAATCGATAACCAGCAAAGATTGTGGGCATTAGACAACGGTAAGCATGGCTTAGAGCGTGCGCGTTTATTGGCGTTTGATTTAGCTCAAGGTGAGTTGGTTGATAGTTTTACTTTTTCTCGGGCAGAATTTGCACTGGGTTCTCATGCTAATGATTTTCAAATTAGCAAAGACGGACGTTACATTATTATCAGCGATGCCAGCTTATTAGCGAAGAACCCGGCATTAATTATTTACGACACTCAGCAAAAAACCGCACGACGTGTATTAGAACGTCATGAATCGGTATTGGCAGGGCCTTTCGAGCCAGTTGTACAGGGTAAAAAGATGACCTTGTTTGGCATATTTACCGTTAACCCTGGTGTTGATGGTTTGGTGTTAGATGCTAGTGATGAGTTTTTATATTACGCCAGTGTGAGTGCTAACCAACTGTATCGTGTGCCTTTTTCTGCCCTTATTAACGATGAGCTATCAGCAACAGCACTGGCGGGCGAAGTTGAAACAGTCGCTGAAAAAACCATGACCGATGGCATGGTTATGGATTCAGCTGGCAACTTGTATTTATCGGATATTGAAAACTCTGCCATTGTGCGAATTAATCCGCAGGGTCAATTAGACACCTTATTGAAATCGGTATCGATTCGCTGGCCTGATGGTTTTAGTAACGGACCTAATAATTATGTATATTTTACTGCCTCAAGTCTGCACGAAGTGTTGGGCAAAAGTGCAGAGCACATTGCTGCGCAGGGGCCGTATCAAATATTTCGTTTTAAACTGCCTAGCAGTGATTTAACTAGCAGTGATTTAACTAGCAGTGATTTAACTAGCAGTGATTCAACTAGCGGTGATATATGAGATGCGTTTACGAAGCCGGTGATGTGCTAGAGGCTCACGTGATTCAAGGCTTACTAGAACAACACCGGATCAGTTCTTTTATTGAAGGTGAATATTTAATAGGCGCTGCTGGTGGCTTGCCAGCGAGTCGTCAAATACGCATATTAGTCAATGACGATGATTGGGACGAAGGTGCGTTACTCATGCGAGAGTACGAGCATACAAACAGGCCGTTAACTCAGCAAGCACCGGTTGCTAAAGGCGGCATGCCCAGAAACGGTAATGGTTTATTAATTGCCATGGGGTTAATGGTGTTGATGATTTTAATTGAAGGATTAAGGTACTTTTTATAAAAAGCAGGTTATGACGACAAGAATAAGGACTAAAACAAGAATAAAGACAAACATAAGGATAAGACATGTACGGGCTTGTTATTGTTAACAACATTAGAAATTTATTAACCATTTTAGCCGTCTGTGCGTTGCCAATTACCTTTATAAGCAGCATAAGCAACATAAGCAACGTGCAGGCTAACTTTGCAGCTTGGGACACGGCTGCGTCAGACACCTCGGTGCCGCAATGGCTAACAAAAGAAAGTACTCATTTCACCATCACTTATCCGCAAGCAAACAGCGCTATGGCGAATAAAGCGCTGAATATCGCCGAACGTGTTCACAGCGAATTATTACCTTTTTTTAAGCCAGAGTTGAATGATAAAACACACATGGTGCTGGTGGACGATTTTGATGCCTCGAACGGTTGGGCCACTTTTTACCCGTTTGCTCAGATTCGTTTGTTTAGTAGCCCACCGAATACCGTATCTGGACTGGAAGTTAACGACGATTGGCTACACACATTAATACGCCACGAATACGTTCATATATTGCACCTAGAAATGACACGCGCGGCACCGTCTGCGTTACAAAAAATCTTTGGCCGTGTACCCGTTTTATTTCCCCATGCAATCACTCCGTCTTTTATGCTAGAGGGGTTAGCCACTTATTTAGAGACCAACACAGAATTAGGATACGGACGTTTACAAGGTTCGTATTACGCCATGCAAATGCGGACTGAGGTTGCTGAGCAGCGCTTAAAAAGTTTATCTGATGTATCAGCGCCTTTGCGAGATTTACCTTTGGGTATGCAGTATTTATACGGAAGTTTCTTTTTTCAATACTTTGCAGATACCTACGGCGAACAAGCCATTCAAACATATTTATATCATTACAGTGGCCAAATATTACCCGCGGTAATGCAAAATGCAGCGTTAGACGATGTAATAGGCAAGCGTTTTGATCAAGTTTGGTCAGAGTATTTAACTTGGTTAGAAATTCAATTTGCTGAACAGATAACAGCATTAAGCGACCCGCGTTCAGGTTTAACAGCAGGCCGAGAGTCGGGTTTGGCGTTAAATCTGGATCTAGGTTTATTTCAAGACGCAGTGAGTAGCCAAGGGAACAGCTTTTATTACCTTCATAATAATGGCGAAGACACGCCTGAGTTAAGAGTTTATCAACCTGTTACAAACAATGTTGCACAAACAAAAACTCATACTGTGGCTACCGAAATGAGTGATGTTGTAGCGTTTGATGTTAACCAGCAAAAAGACATTGTAATCAGTCGACAAATTGATTGGATAGATGGCCGTAGCTGGACAGATTTGCTTATATTGCCTAAAGGTAATGCGGCGGCTGAAAAGTTAATGACTCACAAATCACGTTTGCGTAATGTTCGCTGGTTTAATAATGATTTAATGATTGCAACTCGTAAAACGGATGGCATTAGCGAATGGGTGTTATTGAATAAACACGGGTTAATTCAGACTTTGTGGCGGGGTGAGGATGACACCACGGTAATTGGTGACTTTGATATTGGCCATAGCTCATATAGTAAAAGCTCTGATAGTAAAAGCTCTGAGAGCACAGGCTCTTATTTAATCGCTGCGATAAAACGAGCCAATCAAGGCTGGAACCTAGAACGCATAGATTTACACAAACTCAACAGCCATAACATTAAACTAGCCAATTGGCAGCCACTAACCGATACAAAAGCCATTGAAAATAGCCCACAGATTTTAGCCAATGGCGATGTGATTTTCAGTGCAGATTATGATGGTATTTATAATATTCATCGCTTAAACCCCCGCACACAAACAATCACTCAGCTTACCGATATGCTAACCGGCGCATTTACTCCACGTTTGCTCGACGATCAGCGCACGCTTATTTTTCAAGCGTACAGCGCAGACGGTTTTGAATTTCGACAGCTCGATATTGGCAGCTCAGCGCTTAAACAAAAACAAGCAACGTTTACTCTTGCGAGTAAACAAGGTCGTTATAATTACCCTAATGCTTTCACTGTTGATGTCGAAAAAACCCCTGCTAAGGCATATTCTCCATGGTCGAGCTTGCTGCCCCGCTGGTGGTTGCCTTATTACACCTCAACTGCTGAAGCGACTCAGTTGGGGTTAATAACCGGTAGCAGCGATTTACTGGCTAGGCACAATTATGATGTTTCTTTTGGCATTGATTGGCAAAACGAGTTAACTGATTTAAGTCTATCTTATCGTTACGACAACCGTTATCAGTTGGGTTTTCAGCGTACACATGAATACATTAATATAAATGACGATAATCAGCCGGATTACATTATTGAGCAAGATCGTTGGTTACTTGCACGTCATTATTTGGCCAATGATTTACTTGCTTACCCGCAAGAAGATCCACTATCTCTTCATACAGGCTTAATTGTGGAGCGTGAAAGCAGTGTCAGTCGTGAAGATCTTTTAGCTGCATTTTGCATTGATAACTTAGGTGGTCGGCATAAAGCCTGTGAAAAAACATTATTAGGTTTCGCGTTATCGTTTGACACGCGAGAAGGGTATTTAAACAGTCCAGGTATTTCTGCAGGGCGTTATTTTGATCTTGTGTATGAGAGCAATGACGCTTTAACCGGTATTTCCGATAGCGACTACCGTGGTGGTATTTTGCAGGGGCAGTGGCAAGAGTTTTTTGATTTGCCGGGTAGGCGCTCATTATCTTGGCAGTTATTAGCGGCAATAGCAGACCCTAATAGTGAACGCATGACTATTGGCGGCGACAATCGCTTTGCCGAACTGACGTTGTTTGGTCGTGATGATTTTGCTTTACGTGGTTATCCTACTTCTGTGCAAGGCGGTAATCATTTGCACATACAGCGTGTTAATTATAACCAGTGGTTGGCTAGGATTGATAAAGGCTGGGGAATTTGGCCCTTAGGTGCAGGCGATCTTTCGGCAGATGTCTACATCGATTATGGCAGCGCTTGGCAAGAGCAAGACTCAGCCAACTATTTAACGGCTATCGGTATTGATCTGAATATTGAAGTGTTGGCGTTTTATAATCTTATGTTGCCAATTCGCTTCAGTCTCGCCCATGGGCTAGACAGCGCACTGGGCGAAACTCGCGTAGGGGTTGGCATAAGTTTGCCGTATTAAAAAAATTAATCTTTCTTTTGTGCGTTTAATAAGGCTTTTAATTCTCGGATTTCTTTAGCTAGATCGTCCATAGAAATTTTGCCTTCAGCTTCATCTTTGGCCGCACGTTCTTTGGCATTTTCTTCTTCCAGCACATTTACCACGATACCGATTACCATGTTTAAAAAAGCAAACGCTGTTAAGAAAATAAAGGTTAAATAAAAGATCCAGCTTAGTGGGTAAACTTCCATCGTTTCGTACATAACATCGGTCCAATCTTCAAATGTCATAACACGGAATAATGTTAGTAACGAGATGGAAATATCACCCCATAAAACCGGATTAATTTTGGCAAAAAAAGTGGCACCAACAGCAGCGTAAATATAAAAAATAATAAACATTAGCAGCAACACATAACCCAACTGAGGTAATGCACTGACCAAAGAGTTTAGTAGTAATCGTAATTCAGGAATAATCGATACCATACGTAATACCCTGAATATACGCACCAAACGGCCAATAAGTGCCATTTCACTGTCTTCGATGGGAATTAAACTAATTACTACAATTAATGTATCGAATACGTTCCAGCCATTATGAAAAAATCTTTTTTTGTTTTCTTCTGCGATAAATCGCACCACAATCTCGAACAAAAATATAATGGTGATAGACAAATCTAACCAGCGCACCAGCTGCATGATTTCTGCAGGTATGGGGTAGGTTTTTGCACCGATTAACAATGCCGACAATACAATAATAGTGACGACAAAAAGTTCAAAAGCTTTATTATTTCGTAAGCGAATAGAGGCGTTTTGTATTTGTGCAATATTCATGATGGTTGGTGCTTTGTGAAGTTGTTTTAGCAATAAAAAAGGTAAGAATTTTATTGGACGGTTTACTATAAAAAACCGCCCAAAGATTCAAGCGTGTAATAAATTAAAAGGTTAAGTTAATTACTGTTTCTTTAAATAAGCGCTAACCAACACAATGCGCGTGCCATTGACTCGTCCTTCAACATGCAATGGGTTGTCGGTTAATGAAATTCCTTTTACTAGGGTGCCGCGTTTGGCAGTAAAGTTAGCACCTTTTACCACTAAATCTTTAATTAGGGTAACGTTGTCGCCGGCAACTAAAGCTGCGCCGTTACTGTCGCGGGTTGTTTCAGCGCTGAAATCAACCATGCCTGCTTCAGCCCACTTTTGCACGTCTTCTTCAAAGTACATCATATCAACTAGGTCTTGCGCCCAGTCTTCACCTTTGGCTTTTAAGGTTTTTAGTTGACGCCATGCCATGACTTGCACTGGAATCTCTTGGCTCCACATGCTGTCGTTCAAACAACGCCAATGATTACCATCAAGAGTGTCTGGATCGTTAATTTGGTCGCTGCAGGTTGTGCATAGCATAACGCTTTGGGCAACACTGCCATCACTGGGGGCCACTTCAAACTTTGCAATTGGGCCATCAGCACTGCACAGCTCACATTTATTGCCACAGCGGGCTAACAGCGTATTTTCAGTCGTCATTATAAAAACCTCAAAATTTAGGGCGGTATTATGCCAGCTGTTAACCAATAGTAGTAGTGAGAGATGAGGTGTGCGTTATTACTCGGTTTGGATTATTTTAGGTTCATCCAGTACTGATTCAAATGCTTTCAGTCGTTTATACACCGACAGCAATTCAACAATGGTGGTCCAAGAGTTAACCAAGTACTGAAACGAGTTACTGACCTGACCAAAGGCGGTAAGAATTTGTTGCAAAATACCAAAGGTAATTGCTCCTACAGCAATGGTCGGCACCAATAAAACAAAGACAAAGATGTTGTCTGCTTGTAAATATAAACTGCGGGCAACATTAAAATACATGTAATGAAAATACAGGCGGAAATAGTTTTTACGCACATTGTTAAACAATTCGTTCAGTTTAACTGGCTGCGCTCTGTTGCTGTCGTCTTCGCCGTATACCAACTCTTTGCGAAATGCGGCCTCAACTTTTTGATTATTAAATTCTAAACCCGGTAATTTAATGCCGACTAAAGCCAAAATACCGGTACCAAAAATAGACCAGAACAGGGCCGCGTAAAATAACGGATGAGCAATTTCACCGACAATAGGTAATTCAGACACGTATTCCGATAACACCCACAATACCGGTAAAAATGCGAACAGAGTCATCACGGCTTCAACTAAAGACACGCCTAACCCTTCCATAATTGAAGCAAAACGCATGGTGTCTTCTTGAATACGTTGCGAGGCACCTTCGACCTTTCTTAGTTGCATCCAGTGAGTGCTGTAATATTCGTTCATGGCAGTACGCCAGCGAAAGATAAAGTGGCTGACCAAAAACTTAGTAGCAACGTAAATAATGATGGCTAAAAAAGCGATTTCGGCAAATAAAATGATCAGGTCAAACAGCTGGCCGCTGGCTAGATTTAGCTTTTGTTCACTCACCGCTGCAGTGTCGGCGTTGGCATCGGTGGGTTTTAACAGTGATTGCACAAGGTCAAAAAACGGGCGTCGCCAATTGTTAATCGCAACCGAGACTTGTACTGAATAGTAGGTTGAAAACAAAATGGCCGATGAACCAATAATCGACCACCATTGCCATTTATGTGGCGAGACTTTAAACCAAAACAGCGCAAATAACGCCGTACATAAAAAGTAAAAGCCATAAAATAATAAGAAAGAATCGGTAACAAAGTGACCCAAACCAATCACTGGCGTTGAATCTGATAGATCTAAGCCAACCATTGTGGCCATTTGATCATTAAAGCCATACCAAATAGTGGAGGCTAGGCCTGTAAACATAACCACCGACAGAAAAAATAATCGTGGGTTGGGGAAAAACGATTTAAACATAGAGGTAAAAAATCCATTGTGAGCCAGCTTCTGGCCAGTTTTTATAATTATTCGGGCAAGTATTTTATCTAATAACGGTTTCTAATTTCGAGCCTAATGATTAGTTGTCAGCCGCCTTAGATAATACCGACAAATTAAATTTCTTACTCAATATTTTATCGAGGATTGCGGTTGGCAACCAGCGTTTAAGAAACGGTAAGGCAAAACTGCCATTGCCAATTCTTATTACAGGCTTAGGTTTGTTTAATAATTGCTTTACCAAGATTTCGGCGAAGTCAGCAGCTGTGGTTGGATTGTCTTGAGAGGCGGTAGCTCGAGCTTTTATCGCATCTTTTAATGGAGCATACAGTGAATTAGGCGTAATACGTTTCAACACATCGGCTAATGAGTTATCGCCAAACTTAGACTCAATGGCACCTGGTTGAACAGTAATTACGTTAATACCTAAGGGCGCAAGTTCCATTCTGTGTGCGTCGGATAGTGAATGCAACGCTGCTTTGGTTGCGCAGTAAGCACCCGAAAAAGGTGTGGTGGTGATGCCAGATACTGATCCAATGTTCACTACTTGCGCATTAGACGATGCTAATAACAGCGCTAAGCAGGCTTTGGTCATTTCCATAGGCGCAAAAACATTGGTTTCAAATTGAGCGCGCAGATCGTCAATAGGCATGTCTACCAAAGGCCCCATGGCTGCGTAGCCGGCGTTATTAACCAAAATGTCTAAGTTTGCATTGTCTTGCTTAATGGCCGCAATGGCATTGTAAATACTGGTGGCGTTACTCACATCTAACGACAAACGGGTAAGGTGAGGATGGTCGGCAAGATTGTCTAGACTCGCTAGATTTCGCGCACTGGCATACACATTAAAACCTTGCGATAAAAAAGTTTCACACAAAGCACGGCCAATACCTGATGAGCAGCCAGTAATTAAAACAGTTTTCATGATGATGCCTTTATGATGTCTTTGTTAGTGTATTGGCCGCGGTATTATTGAACCAAGGCTGGGCTTGTTCCAGTTGGCGGGCAAGTTGTAATAATGTTTTTTCGTCGCCCATGGGGGCAATAAATTGTGACCCGAGTGGCAATCCTGATTCTGTCCAGTAAAGCGGTACAGACATAGCGGGTTGTCCGGTAAGGTTAGCCAGTTGGGTAAACGGTAATTTTTCTAAATTATTAAGTGCAACTTTGCGGCTCATCCCTGTTTTTAACAACAGATTTTGTAAACCAAACGCATTAACCACCTTAGTCCCTAGTTTATCCAAGAAACCTAATTCTAATGCGCCAATTGCCAGTGGTTCACTGCCCAATGTTGGGGTAAGCAATAAATCGTACTCTTGATGTAACACGTGCATGCTTTGGCTAAAGTCGTTCCAGCGTCGTTTAGCGCTAACAAAGGTTTCTGCAGAAATCTTTTTGCCAATATACCCCATCAACTTAGTGGTATCTTCGACATCTAAATTGCTGAAGTTAGTATCGAGCAGCTTTGCAGTAAATTCTAAATCAGCAGCAACATGGCCGTAGTACATGGTTAAATAACTGTCGACTAAATGATCGGCATTTATGTAGGGATGTACTTGTTCAACGGTATGACCTAGCGACTCTAATAATGCCACACTGTGTTGTACTGATTTTATTGCGTCGTCGGTGACTGGACGATCAACAAAAGACTGAACGGTGTAGGCAATTTTTAAAGGCCTTACCGGAGTATCTAAACAGGCAAGAAATCCTGTTTCTTTCGGCACGGGATACGGTGTACTGCCATCTGGCCCGGATACAACATCGAGCATCGCTGCACTGTCGCGAACCGAGCGTGTTATGACGTGTTCTGCCGCCGCACCGTCCCAAAGTTCAGTATGGTAAGGACCCGTTGGGTTACGACCACGTGATGGCTTTAAGCCAAATAAGCCACAACACGCTGCAGGAATTCGAATAGAACCGCCGCCGTCTCCGCCCGATGCCATCGGAACAATACCCGAGGCAATGGCCGCCGCTGACCCGCCGCTGGAGCCACCCGGGGTATGATTTAAATTCCACGGATTTCGAGTCGCACCAAACGCCTTGGGTTCAGTGGCGCCCATTAAACCAAATTCTGGGGTATTGGTTTTACCAAAGATAACCAAACCAGAAGATTTAAATCGGGCGATCATTTCACTGTCGCTGGGTGATATGTTGCCTTTAAGCGCAGCGCTGCCATTAGAAAGGGCGGTGCCTTCTAGTGAGCCAAGCAAATCTTTTAACAAAAAAGGCACACCAGAAAACGGCCCATCAGGTAACCCTTGTTGTATTTGCTGGTGAGCAAAGTCGTACAGCTTGGTAATAATGGCATTGATTTTTGGGTTTTCTTGCTCTGCTTGGGCAATCGCTGTTTCTAATAATTCGGTTGCGGTTAGATCTTTGTTTTTAATAAGTTGAGCTAAACCCAAGGCGTCGTAACTGGCGTAATCTTTGAGCATGTAAACCCCAAATAATATAATTTGAATGACTTTATCACAGGGTCAGATTAACCAGAAGATGTTAAGTAGAAGATGTTAAGTAGAAGATGTTAAGTAGAAGATATTAACTGTGGGTAAATTGTTCGCCATGAATATTGAGTCACGTTACGGGTATTTTTTTAGTTCAGACACATGTTTTAACAAATAGGCAGTTAAATCACTCATAAAGGGTTATAAAGAATACAAAAAGATAAACAATCCGGTCTATACTAAATTGATACATTATAAAAATTATCGAGGCATTTTATTGTGCGTTACATACTTTCGCTACTCTTCATTTTTGGGGCTTCTTTCGCCTTTGGGTTAGAGCCTGTCGATGTGGGCGGATTACAGCTGCAATACTCGTTAAACGATCACGTGGAATATCGGGTTGATCAGCGTGGTGAGTATTCTGTTGAGCAGTTTATATCAGAAAATGTTAACGGTTACGCGTCTGGTTGGCTTACCCATAATAAAGAAACCTTATCGTTTGGTTATAGCAATGCCGTGTATTGGTTGCGCTTTAAATTGAGTAATCAAACCGATGACCCAGTTTCGCATTTACTAGAAATTGAGTATCCAGTTTTAGATGATATTCAGATGTTTATTTATGATGAAAAAAACACCTTAATTAAGCAAAAAACGCTGGGTGATAAAATTCCTTTTGCCGAGCGCGATATTCCCCATAGAAACTTTTTAATCCCGTTAACGGTCAGTCGTCAACAAACTCAAACTTGGCTTTTAAGAATAGAGACTTCCAGTTCGGTACAGGTGCCTATGATTATCTGGCCAGAGCGTGATTTTTTTATTCAAGATCAAGCTAAAATAATGAGTATGGGCATGTATTACGGCATCATGCTTATTATGGTTTTGTATAATTTGGTTGTTTATTTTTCGGTAAGAGAGAACAGCTACTTATATTATGTATTTTATGTCGCTTCTATGGCGTTTTTTTTAGCCAGCTTGCAAGGGTTGAGTTTTCAATATATCTGGCCGATGGCCACGCAGTGGAATGACAGTGCCATTGTTATTATGTTGTCTGGAGTTGTGTGTTTTGCCAGCTTATTCACCCGCGATTTTCTAGAATTACAAAAAACACACCGGCTGCTTTACCATTTGTTTGGAGCGGTGGTGGTGTTATCTTTTGTCATTATCATTGCCACTAACTTTATCCCTTATTATATTTTGATTAAAACCTTAATCGTGCTGTCATTTGGGGTGATAGTTTTAGTGACTTATACCGGCGTTTTTCGTTGGATAGAGGGTTTTAGTGCGGCGCGGTTATTCACCATAGCTTGGTCAACTATGCTTATGGGCGGTGCCGTGTTGGCACTGAATAAATTTAATTTCATACCACGAAACTTTATTACCGAAAATGCTGTGCAGTTGGGTTCAGCTATTGAAGTTATCTTGTTATCTTTTGCTTTGGCTGATCGCTTGAACCAAGAAAAGCGCGAGCGCTACGAGGCTCAATTACAAGTATTGCATCGCGAACAAGAAGTTCAAGAAGCACAAGCTCAAGCACTAAAGATTCAGCGTAAGGCCAATGAGACATTAGAAGAAAAAGTACAAGAGCGAACCAATGAATTAGAGGTCGCTAATAAAAAATTAGCGGATTTAAGTACTACCGATGCTTTAACGGGTATCCGAAATCGTCGATATTTTGATCATGTATTAGAGCGAGACTTTAACCGGGCACATCGTGAAAAAGAGCAGCTAGCTATTTTGATGCTAGACATTGATCACTTCAAAAAAGTAAACGATGACCATGGTCATCAAGTAGGCGATGAAGCCCTAAGACGTGTCGCGATGGTGTTAACCGATGTCATTCATCGAACGACCGATGTTATTGCGCGTTACGGCGGTGAAGAATTCGCCATAATATTGCCCAATACAGATTTAGAAGGTGCTCAAATAGTCGCAGAGGAAATTCGACAAAGAGTGGCTGAAGAGAAAGTTAATTCGGTCGATTCTGAGTTTTCGGTCACTGTATCTATTGGTGTAATGGGTGACGAACCCAGTATCAAAAATAAAAATGCCGATCTCTGGTTAAGAGAAGCGGATTCAGCCTTGTATATGGCCAAAGCCGCTGGGCGCAATAAAGTGGTTATTTCACCCCATTGTCAGACCAAAGAGAAATGATACTAAATACCCCAAAGACCATGTCAGTACCAAAAAGGATGTTTGTGCTAGTTGGGTATTTAATTGTTCACTACTGCGGCGATGTATTAGGCAAGCAAAGCCCAGATGCAAGGGCAGAAGCAAGGTATTAAACCACGGTAAATACGGGTTGTTTATCAGCAATACAAAAGGCAATAACAGTAGAGCACCGTAGACGATGCGACTCATGTTTGGCCCCAATCGATAAGCTAAGGTTATTTTACCCGCGGCTGCATCGGTTTTTATGTCTCTTATATTATTTACCAGCATAATGGCGGCAATAAGCAAGCCAAGCTCACTGGCAGGAATAAATAACTCCCAGCCAAGTTGTTGAACCTGTAGGTAATAGCTGCCAACTACTCCTAACCAGCCAAAAAATAAAAATGCAGCAATTTCACCCAGACTTCTCGAAGCTAAAGAGTATTTTCCGCCACTGTATAAAAATACTCCGGCAAGAGCTAAGTTGCCTAATAAGAAAAATACCCAGCCACCTATCCATATTAAATAGCTACCGCTGGCCATTGCGAGTAAAGTGAAGGTTGCAATGGCTTTTTTGAGTGAGTCAACAGTGAGTGCACCAGATTGAATGGCACGCATCGGTCCTTTACGATCATCCCCATCAATACCTGCGACGTGATCAAAATAATCGTTAGCAAGATTGACTGAAATTTGCAGAAACAAACAACAAAGCAAACACAGAAAAGCAAGCGTAAGGTCTAGTTGATCGTTACTGATGTTTTTTAAATCGAACCAAGCCAACAATTGACCCAATAAAATAACGGATAAAGCAACACTCAGTGTTTTTGGGCGTATTGCGTAAAATAAAAGAGACAACATTGCGTATTATAAAGCCTAAATAAAACAGTGCGGTATAATGCCTTGAAGCCATTCGATTTGGTAGCGTCAGCACAGCAATTTATTGAACAGAGAAAACCGTAACATGAGAGTATTTTTTTATTATCTATTTCGATCACCCGTGAGGCTGGCGCGGGTGAGTCATAAGCGTGGTAAGCGTAAAATACGACGAGATTTGTTAGCGGTTAAAGCGGTTTTGGCGCAAGAAAAAAAAGAAACTCGTGAAATGCTAATGGTGTATAAAAAATTTACCCAAGGCGACGCCAGCTCAGAAGAAATGAAAATAGCCAACGAGCAGATGGTAGACATATTAAAAGGCCTAGGCATTGGTATTTTTGCCATATTGCCGTTTGCTCCGATTACCATTCCTTTTTTAATTTATATTGGTAAGCGTTTTGGGGTAGAAATATTACCCAGCGCTTTTTATGAAAAAGAAGCGCTGAAAAATATTAATATCAAAACCGCTAAAGAAGAATTTAAACAAGAAGTGAAGCAAGAAATACAAAAAGAAATTAATAAGTAACCAGTTCTTAGGATTAAGCTAAGCGCTGGTTAATTTAAAAAAATCAGCGAGTAACGGCAGTGCTTTAAGCTCAGGCCAGTTTCCTTGATGCGGTAAACATTGCACTGAATAAACCTGTTCTTGCCAGCTAAATTGCAGATAAAACGCATGTAAATAGCAGCGGTCGCTAGCAGCACCTTTGTAACGGTCATCACCTAAAATAGGGCAGCTTAAACTTTTTAATGCCACGCGAATTTGATGTGTTTTACCCGTTTTGGGTGAAACCAAATAAAAACGATAAGCGCTGGTGGGGTGTGATTCAATTGCACAAGAATTAAAGTAGGTTACTGCAGGTGAAGATAGCTTACGAGTTAGTAACCAACTGCCATTGCGGCCTTTTTCCATATCACCTTTTACCCAACCTTGTTTCTTTTTTGGTTTGCCTTGGGCTAACGCGATATAGTGTTTAGTAATATGTTGGTTGGCGAACAGCTCGCTAAATTGGGCAGCAGCTGCAGCAGTTTTGGCAAATATAACCAGTCCTGAAGTTGCTTTATCGAGGCGATGAACGGGCCATAAACGGTGTATAGTAGAGTCGTTTTGTTGTGCGGCTTGCAGTGCCAGCTGTAAAAGGCTCAGTGCGTCTGGTTGAGATTGTTCTTGCTGCATACTAATACCGGCTGGTTTATTGACTACAAGCCAGTCTGCATGGTTGTGAACAATAGCAATCATTAGCGAGCTTGCTCTTCAACAATTACCAGTAAGCGGCGAACTAACGCTTCGAAGGTTTGTGCTTCGGTATTATCTTTACTGGCATTAAAACTGTACATTAAACGCTCAATCTCTTCTTTAGACATATATTGAACAGCAACGGGATTGATCATACTCAGTACTCAGTCATTAAAAACGGTGCGCATTGTATCCTAAAGCTTTTATAAAGAAACCATCTTGAGCTTGGTCATGGTTTGCTAGATCATATTGTTAGATCTTGTTAGTACAAAAAAGCAACAGTGCTTGAAAAATCATCTTGTGATGGTATTAATAACAACCCAATTTTTAAGGTAGCGCTATTGTATGGTCATAAGCTGTCGCTTACATTGTGGAGCCTGTTGCATAGCACCGTCGATATCTTCTGCAATACCGGGTATGCCCAATGGTAAAGAAGCAGGAGAACGCTGCATTCAGCTAACTGACGATAATTTATGTCAACTTTTTGGTAAGCCAGAACGGCCAAAAGTATGCGCTGATTTTTCTGCCGAAGAATGGATTTGTGGTACCGATAAAGAGCAGGCACTGGCCATTATTAGTCACCTCGAAGCCGTGACATAATTCAGTGCGTAACACATACATGTGACCAATATTATGACGACCCAAACATTACTTAATCAGTTAATTGGCAGTATTCATCAATACCAAGCGCGGGTAATCAATCAGCCCACATTGCCTCAGGCGGGTGTATTGGTAGCGATCACTGATGAAGATGATCCACATTTAATATTAACTCAACGTGCTGGGCACTTAAGCAGCCACAGTGGGGAAGTAGCCTTTGCCGGTGGCAAGCGTGATGAAACAGACCCTGATATAGTTTATACCGCATTGCGAGAAGCCCACGAAGAGATTAACTTGGCTTCTAGCCACGTCAATGTAGTAGGAGAGCTCGATCAGGTAGTATCGTTGTTTGGTTATTTGGTTACTCCTATTGTTGGAATTGTTCCACCAGAAACCGAATTTATTGCTAACCTAGACGAATTGGATGCAATTTTTAAAGTGCCATTGCGCTATTTCTTAGAGAACGAGCCTGACGATTATATGAAGCGAGGGAAGATACTTATCCCGAGTTATCATTATGAAGGTTTTCGTATTTGGGGGTTAACCTCAATGATGATCACCGAGATGATGAATAATCATCTTAATGCCAATATCATGATTAGATTTTAAAAAGCCATTAACCGTTAGAATAAGGCAGTACAACATATGTTATATCAGCTAGGTGACCGCAAACCCAAGATAGAAGGTGCTCACTTTATCGCCGACAGCGCTAGTATTATTGGTTCGGTGGTATTAAAAGAAAACGCCAGTGTGTGGTTTAACTGTACTATTCGCGGCGATAACGATGTTATTACAATCGGTGAAAACAGTAACGTTCAAGATGGCGCTGTTTTGCATACAGACCCCGGCTATAAACTGACTTTAGGCAAAGGTGTAACGATAGGTCATAATGCCATGGTTCACGGTTGTAAGGTTGGTGATTACACTTTAATCGGTATCAATGCCGTGGTGCTTAATGGTGCTAAAATTGGTAGTCATTGTTTAATTGGTGCTAATACTTTTATTCCAGAAGGCATGGTGATTCCCGATGGTTCAATGGTTGTGGGTTCTCCTGCGGTAATCAAGAAACAACTGTCAGAGCAGCATAAAAAAATGCTTGAATTAGGCGCAGCGCACTATGTACATAATGGTCAGCGTTATAACAAAGAGTTAGCCGAAATCACCCTTGCTGATGCAATGCAGGCCATTGAATAGACCGGTGAAGAAGAGAATAATATTGTGAATGAAAATGATAAACAAACCTCACAGGCAGTAAGACCAGTCAGTTCACCTTGCGTGAACATCTGTAGCTTAGATGAGCAAGACATTTGTTCGGGCTGTTATCGCAGCGCTGATGAGATTTTTCAGTGGGGAGTAATGGATGATAACGCACGTAGACAAGTTTTGAGAAAAGTGGCTGAGCGTGAAGCCAGTAGTGGCACCATGATGAAATTTTAGTAATGAAGTTTTAGTGATGAAGTTTTAGTGATGAAGTTTTAGTGATGAAGTGTTAGCGACAAAGATTTTTGTTTATAAGCATTCAGTTAGGAAAATATATGACCACCATAGGAACACCTTTTTCTCCATCGGCGACCAAAGTTTTATTATGTGGTGCTGGTGAGCTGGGTAAAGAAGTTGCAATTGAATTTCAGCGTTTGGGCTGTGAAGTCATCGCTCTAGATCGATATGATAATGCACCGGCTATGCAGGTCGCTGATCGTAGCTATACCTTAAGCATGCTAGATGG
>OJEO01000244.1_pt1 | contig 24280 bp, 27 predicted proteins | sample 1593621 | NCBI WGS metagenome assembly OJEO01 (sample SAMN05416875, study PRJEB24817) | seawater metagenome | isolation source: Sea water | place: Canada:Atlantic | collected 2013-11
CACTGCCCATGCGCCAAACAGTTTGGGTAAAGTCTTTTAGCTGTTCAAGGAAGATGGCTTGTTCATTTTCAGGCAAAGCATTAGGTGCGCAGCGTTCGATACTCACTCTGATATTAGTTTTTACGCCAGTACTGGCATCTGTATCATGACCAATATTGAGTTTAATAATCGGCGAGGGGTACGCTTGGAATAATTTTTTTGCGAACGTCTTTAAGCCTTGGATCTGGCTTTTGCCAAAATAAATCCAAATGCTCTCATCCTTGTCATTATCGCTATTGTTAGCAGAGCCTTCTGTAAAACCAGAAATCAAAGGAGTAAGCGACTGCAAGTCGACTTCATTGCGCAAGTTGTTAATGGTTTTTACGCTCGGCAATACCACATGCTTGCGGGCTTCTGCCAACAAGGAACAATAATAACCTTTGCTCAAATAATGTTCGGTATCACACAGGTTAATTAACCGTGTTTGCGGCTCGTTTACCTTGGGGTAGTCTCGTAAGTATTTTTCAAAACTTATGACATCTGAAAACTGATCTTTCAGTGGTGAATCTTCTGTATCAACGACAATAAGCGTTTTATACACAGCCTTTCCTTTAGACAATGTTATTAGGTAGTGCGATTTTGCAACTACCTTAATCAACCAAAAACGTAAGTAGGGATGAAGCTAAACTTTACTTATCACTTCATGAATAACTACTGCCGTTTTACGCCTAAGCCGTGGGGTTTACAACCTATATTTTAGGTAAGAAACAACTATTTAATCGCTGTTTAATAAGAGCGGGTTTTTAACCATAACTGCTCCTTTACTGGCGTCATTAATTCTTGTTTATTTTGACTCTCAGGGCCACTCGCTGTTTGGTATTTCTCACCCAGATCCGCTGTGTCTATTTGCCACTTTCCTTGGTTTAAACACGCTAATATTGGGTTTGAACTTGTCGGTGTATGTTCAATCAGCGATCGGCACACAATGCCTTGTAAATTTTGATAACTGGCCAACACTTCAATTTTTAATTCTGGATTAATAGTGGTCACGCTACCAGAAGGCTCGGCATTTAAAACCGCTAATAAACGGGCGTTAATATTCGAATCAGTTACTGGCATTAACATCCAAGTACCTAAGGCAAATACCACACTCGCAGCGCTGGCAAAACCCCAGCTCTGAAGCGTTAGTTTATTTATCTTGCTACGGAAAATGTCAACAACCGTGACACTTTTTTGCTCAGGTTCAGCATTGCGTATCATGGTTTCAAGATTGGCTGGCAGCGGTGTTTTATCGAGTTCGCTAAAATACTCGTTCGCTATAACATTCGTGCCATCTAACTTGGTAACCGCAGTCGACCAGCAGTTGAATGTATTTGCACGCGCCGCCCAAGGCCCGCACATTGAAATAGCTGCACCGGGGGTCAATGTATTGATCGCCCGAGATCAGGCTTATGCCAGTTTATCGGGTACTTCGTTAGCAGCCGTGATGATTACTGCTGTGTTAGCCAGTGAAAAAGCCTTACCAAACAAGCCAGATTTAAGCCTAAGAGCCAAGCAAATCGGCGACACTGTGCGCGACAATATTTATGGTTTTGGGCTAATGCAAAAATAATCTCATTTTTTAATTTTTGCTTTTTAAACCTTTTTTAAATTTTTTTTAAAAAAAGAGGGAATAAAAATTGAAGGGCAACGTTTAACCCTATGAACATGGCAATAAAAGCTACTTCAGTCGTAAAAATTCGACAAACGAATAGCCAAAACCAAAAATATTAAAAGAGACCTGAATTATGAAAAAGCAAAAATTAGCGGTATTAATCAGCCTTTCAAGCGCCTTAATGTTAACCGCCTGTGGTGGTTCGTCATCATCGAACGACAGCGCCAACGCAGGTGATAATAAAGTGGTACGTGGTAGCATCGATGGTTTTGGTAGCGTGATCGTTAACGGTGTGCGCTATGAAACAGACCAAGCGACTATCAGCGTAAACGATACCGAAGGCGCTCAGTCTGATTTAAGTGTTGGCCAAATTGTTACCCTATATGCAAACTCTAACGGTAATCGTAATGTTGCCGACGATATTATTTATGACTTAGATTTAAAAGGCCCTGTCGCTAACATTGATGCAACAGCCAATACCTTTACTGTTTTGGGGCAAACTGTTTTGGTAAGCAATTTAACCAGCTACAAAGGCGTAACTTGGCCATTAACGGCTGGCCAATCGGTAGAAGTAAGTGGTTATGTAAAAGGCAATGAGCTAGTTGCTAGCTTTGTAGAGCTGAACGATGTTAATGATACTGAAGTAGAACTGCGCGGTGTTATTGCAAATTTAAACGAAACAGCACAAACCTTTGATATTGGTAGCCAGACAATTTCTTATACGACCACTACCGAATTAGATTTAGAGGGCCAAGCGTTGGCCAACGATCTTCAAGTAGAAGTTGAAGGTAATTTAGTGAACGGAGTATTTACCGCCACAGAAATCGAAGCCGACGATGAGACCTTACCTGATGGCGTTGAAATTGAACTAGCCGGTGCCTTGTACGATTTTAATGGTGATGCCAAGACCTTTACGGTAAATGGCACACCCGTTACTTGGAACAACCAAACAGATTTTGATGATGGCACAAGCGCCGCAAACCTAGCCGATGATGTGTCGGTAGAAGTAGAAGGCGTTGTTAATGCAAACGGTGTATTGGTTGCAGAAGACATCGAGATTGAAGACGATGCCAGCATCAGTATAGAAGCACAGATCACCAATATCACAGCTGGCAATGATAATTTCAGCGGCACGATTACGGTATTGGGCTTAGATGTCAGTGTGGGTTTGGATACTCGTATGAGTGATGACGATGACAGCCTTAACTTCAACCCTATGTTTAACTTCAGCAACCTAAATAATGGCAACAAAGTTGAACTTGAAGTTACTGGCGACGCGACCAACGGCTACCGTGCAGCAAGCTTAGAGCGCGATCTTGATCAAGAAGAAGCCAACGTGGTTGAACTTGAAGTACTTGGTGCAGCTGTTATCAATAACAACGGTGAGTACAGTGTACTGGGTATCAATTTAGTTGCAGCTAATGATGGCGTTATCTTAAGCGATTTAGCCACTATCACAGCAACAGAAGAAGTCAGCTTTACGGGGACAGTTTCTGGTAATACCTTCACGGTAACTGAGTTTGAGTTAGACGACTAAGACTTAAATAAAAAAAGAAAACAATCATGAAAATAGCCTTGTTAGGCCCAAGTTTGAAGTGGCGTTTAAGCCGCTTCAAACTTGTTTTTACTAGCCCATTTTGGGCTGCACTTACCGCTACCTTGTTAGCGGTTTTTTGCCTTCCTGCACATGCTGGCCTGAAACTTGAACTAGAATCTGCTTTAGAATACGACAGCAACGTTGCCACCGACGCCGCCGATAACAACGCTGGCTTAGGCGATGTGGCACGCAACCTGAGTTTAGGCTTAGGTTATGACGCTAAAATCAACAAGCACTGGAGCCTTAGTAGCTCTTACCGCCTAAACGATACCCAATGGTATACCTACGACGAATTTGATAGTCAAATGCACATTGGTTTAGTTCGTGTAGGCTTTCAGCAACAGAAAATCAGTAGTGACCTCAGTTTAATTCATGCCTATGGCAGTGTTGATGGTGAAGACTTTTTAAAGTTGAATAGAATCAGCCCAGGCTTAGGCTATTTGATCAGTTCAAGTTGGTATATACGCGCACAAGCAGATGTTAGCGAAAAAACCTTTGCCCTTTATGAACAACGTAACGGAGAAGCATTTGCCGCCAGTGTGTACCTGTATCGATTTATCGACCGCACGCGTTTTTATATCACCGCACAAGCCCAAGTAAAGCAAGAAAATGCTAAAGATGATGTGTACGCTTATCAAGCCAGTATTTTTAAATTACAGCTAAAACGAGATTGGGCTTTATTTAACTTCCAAGGCTCTAGCCGTTTAAAGGCTCGCTACGAAAAGCGTCAATATGAGGGAGTTCGTTCTGCCATTAATGCCGCACGAGAAGATGATCGCTGGCGTTTAGCCCTGCAAACCAACTTGCAACTTAGCAAGCAATGGCAAGTAACGAGCAGCCTGCAAAGCGATTGGTTTGAATCCAATGTTGCAGCTGCCCATTACGACCAAGAGCGGGTTCAGATCGGCTTAGCTTGGGAGTTCTAAGCTCGCTTGAATTTGCAATTGGTTGTTAACAAAAAATTAACGCCACGCTTCTCGTGGATTAAAGGTTTCTGCCTCTGAATCCGCTTCTGAATAAGTATCGGCCAACTGCTTCCACAAGGCCTCACTTTCTGAACTCATAGTTTCGGGCATAACGATTTTAACAATGGCTAAAAAATCACCCGTGACTGTTTTGGTTTTTAAGCCTTTGCCTTTAATACGGAACTTCTTACCCGAAGACGTATTAGCTGGCACAGTTAAACTGATTTTACCGGTTAATGTCGGCACAGTAATTTTTGCCCCAAGCGCCGCTTCCCAAGGTGTAATTGGCATGATGAGCTCAATATCTTGCCCCTTTCTTTCAAAATACGGGTGCGCCAACACTTTTATATTAAGAAACAAGTCACCTGCACGACCGCCATTTCGACCAGCATGCCCCTGCCCAGAAACTCGAATTCTTTCTCCGTCAGCAACGCCCTGAGGAATTTTAACTTTCAAATTCTTTTTAGTGCCAGTACCGTCTGCATTGGTGAGCGTATAAGAAACTGTCTCTTCTTTAACTTCGAGTATTTCAGCCAAGCCAACAGAAACCTCCAGCTCGACATTTTGACCACGCACAGGTCGTGGCTGGCGCTGACCAAAACCTTGGCCGCCACCAAACGCTGAAAAGAAATCAGAGAAATCGCCGTCAAAGTCACCGCCGCCAGGGTTAAAACCGTGCGAACCTTGTTGCCCCCGGAAACCACCAGTACGACCACCGTATTTTTTCATGTCGTCGAATTCTGCACGGCGCTCGCTGTCTTTCAGCACATGATACGCTTCTGCAACTTCTTTAAACTTTTCTTCTGCCCCTGCATCTTTGTTCACATCAGGGTGGTATTTACGAGCCAGCTTGCGATACGCACTTTTAATAGCGGCTTCATCGGCATCACTTTCTACGCCTAATACTTTGTAATAATCTTTAAAATCCATACTATTGTAAACCTGAGGAGTTAACCTGAATTAAGGGTTATAACACCCATTACTATAAAGGCAATACATTGAATATAATACGCACCTGTTTTTTATATATTTTAAGTCTGTATTTTTTAACGACACATGCCCTAGTTGAAGCCGAAAATGTACACATTGCCGTGGCATCAAATTTTACCCACACCATGAAAGAACTTATTACAGAGTTCGAAAAACAATCAACTCACACCATCAAAGCGTCTTATGGCTCATCAGGCAAGATATACGCACAAATACAGCACGGTGCGCCTTTTGTGCTATTTTTTTCTGCCGATCACAGCAAGCCATTAGCACTGTATGAGCAAGGTTTAACATTGGCAAAACCTTTTACTTATGCCTTAGGCAGTCTTGCGCTTTGGTCTAACAATAAAGAATTAATAATGGCTGTAAAAAATAACTTTATAACCAACCACAAAGCAGCGTTAGTGCTGGGACAGTTTAACAAGCTTGCTCTTGCTAACCCCAAACTTGCACCTTACGGCAGTGCCGCCGTTGAGGTGCTAGAAAATCTTGGGTTAACAGCAACAACAAAAAACAAATGGGTAATGGGTGAAAATATTGCCCAAACTTATCAATTTGTGAGCACAGGTAATGCCGACTTAGGTTTTGTGGCGCTATCGCAAGTAATTGAAACGCACAGAGCAACGAACACGCCAGTACTAGATTATTGGCCAGTACCCGCAGACCTGCATCAACCTATTCGTCAAGATGGCGTGTTTTTAAAAACACTCGCATCACAAAAACAAAACAGCCAGCATGCAGCCACTGAATTTTTACAGTTTATGAACAGTAAAAAAGCGCAAACAATCATTCAATCTTATGGTTATCGCACAGAAAAATTATGATGTTATCAGAAGCCGATATCGGCGCTATTTGGTTAACCCTACGCCTAGCAACAACCGTCACTATTTTACTCTTGATCATAGGCACGCCCATTGCCTGGTGGCTGGCTAGAACGCAATCTTGGCTAAAGGGTACTGTAGCCGCTATTGTTGCTTTACCCTTGGTATTGCCACCCACAGTGCTGGGCTTTTATTTATTAATTGCCATGGGGCCTAGTGGCTTTATTGGCGAATTCACTCAAAGTTTGGGGTTGGGCACCTTGCCTTTCACTTTTAGTGGTTTGGTATTTGCTTCGATCATTTATTCAATGCCTTTTGTTGTGCAGCCTTTACACAATGCCATGGTAGCGATTGGTAATCGGCCTTTAGAAGTGGCGGCAACGCTAAGAGCTGGGCCCATTGATCGTTTTTTCACCGTGGTGCTGCCTCTGGCAAAACCCGGTTTTATTACCGCGAGTATTTTAGGCTTTGCACATACGGTCGGTGAGTTTGGCGTGATCTTGATGATTGGCGGCAATATTCCCGACGAAACCCGCGTGGTATCTGTACAAGTTTACGACCATGTTGAATCGCTCGAATATGCACAAGCTCACAGTTTGTCGGCGCTGTTAGTGATCTTTTCATTTTTTGTGTTGTTGGCATTATACGGTTCACAACGAAAAAGTTCTGCCATGGCATTGGGAGAGATGCAGCGATGATTAACAAAACAGATTCTCATACACCTCATACGATGCAAGTACGTTTTAAGCTAATTAGTGCGCAAAAAACCACTTACCTTGATATTAATACTCATATTCCTGCCACAGGTGTAACCGCAATTTATGGTCATTCTGGCTCAGGAAAAACCAGCTTATTGCGCTGCATTGCTGGCTTAGAGAGCGCCCCTCAAGGCAAATTAATAATCAGTAAAAATGAGTGGCAAGAAACTTGGCAAGACACCGACACCTTTATGCCTGTGCATAAGCGATCGATAGGTTATGTTTTTCAAGAGGCCAGCTTATTTACGCATTTAAGTGCACAAAAAAATCTAAACTATGCAATAAAACGCGCTGACCAAAAAGTGAGTGCTGAATTTTATCAGCGTGTTATTAGCGTCATGGGAATAGAAGATATTTTATCACGCTACCCCAATCAGCTATCAGGTGGTGAACGCCAGCGCATTGCCATTGCTCGAGCGTTGTTAATTCAACCGCGTATTCTACTAATGGATGAACCCCTGGCAGCGCTTGACCACCAGCGCAAGCAAGAAATTTTACCCTACTTAGAACGACTTCAGCAGAGCTTTGATATTCCTATTTTTTATGTCAGTCATTCTATGGATGAAGTAGCCCGCTTAGCCGATCATATTTTGGTATTAGACCAAGGTAAAGTAATTGCTGAAGGCGCTCTTACTGAAGTGTTTTCGCGCATTGATTTACCACAGCGCTTAGTAGACGAGAGCGGGGTTATTTTAACCGGTAAGGTGGTTGAAAAAGACAACCAATGGCATCTTATGCGCATTGCTTTTGCTAATAGCAGTATCTGGATTCCAGACAGTGGTGAAAGCATTGAGCAAACAGTGCGAACACGAATTTTGGCAAAAGATGTGAGTTTGTCGTTATCTCAGCATAATGATACCAGCATCGTAAATCGTATTGCTGTCACAGTAACAGCGGTTAATGCTGATACAGATAATGCAATGGCGCTGGTACGCTTACAAATGGTCAGTGAATTTTTGGTAGCAAAAATGACACAAAAATCCGTGCATCATTTAAATTTAAAACAAGGTATGAAGGTGTGGGCACAGGTAAAGTCAGTGGCTTTAGTAAGATAAAGCGTCGGCCTAAAGACCGACCTACATTTATATCGTTAGCATAAAATCACAGGTCAGCTGAATAAAATTGTAGGTCGCACTTTAGTGCGACAAACACCAAAAATTAAAAACAAAATTAAGCGTTAAAATAATCCAGCTGTGCTCTTGGTTTAGCAAACACTAAATGATTAACACCAATGGAACGCTCGGCAAAACCACCTTCGCAATAACTTAAATAAAACTGCCACATACGTTTAAAGTCATCACTGTAACCAAGGCGTGTTACTTCGTCGGTTTTTTCATTAAACACATCCTGCCATGCTTTTAATGTGCGTGCGTAATGTAAACCAAAATCTTGTGCCTGTACTAGATTCAAATCACTGGCTTTGGTACTGGCGTTAATTAACGCGGTAATCGAAGGTATGCAGCTGCCTGGGAAAATATAACGCTGAATAAAATCAACATCTTTTCGCGCTTGGTCGTAACGCTGGTCGGTAATAGTAATGGCTTGAATTAACGCGATGCCTTCTGGTTTTAATAAAGAACCACAATGTTCAAAGAAGGTGTTGTAATACTTCCAACCAACTGCTTCGATCATTTCAATCGACACTAACTTATCAAATTGGCCTGCATAGGTTTTTCTTAAATCACGATAATCTTCTAACAATAATGTAATTTTATCTTCTAAGCCTTCTTGTTTAATTCGCTGCTGGGCTAGATTAAATTGCTCTTGGGAAATTGTTGTTGTGGTTACTTTACAGCCGTAATGTTTAGCGGCATGAATCGCAAAGCCTCCCCAACCAGTACCAATCTCTATCACATGATCATCGGCACACAACTGCAGTTTTTCACAAATAATATTCAATTTATTAGTAGATGCTTCTTCCATCGTTGCTCCCGCATTTGGAAAAATACCGGATGAATACATCATGGTTGGATCAAGAAACAGTTGGAATAAATCGTTACCTAGGTCGTAATGTGCGGCAATGTTTCGGCGCGAACCTTTGGCTGAGTTTTGATTAAAATAATGAAACGCTTTTAAGAAAGGTTTGGATATTAATGCCAAGCCACCTTCTAGCTGATCAAGAATGTCGATGTTACGCACCATCACTCTTACCAACATGGTTAAATCTGGAGTACTCCAATCGCCGGTCATAAAAGATTCTGCGGCACCAATACTGCCGCCGGTCATAATCTCGCCATAACAACTAACATCGTGAATAACCATGCGGGCAACAAGGTCGGTATCTTTTTCTGCTTGGCCAAAGATGAATACTTCGCCATTTTCTTCGATCTGCAAACAACCCGTGTGTAAACTAATAAGCTGGCGATGAACTAATTTTTTTGCAAGTTTAGACATGCGGCCATTGGCAGGAATAAAACTTTTCGATTTAGGTTCAATGTTTGCAACAGATGGCATATTCATAATTAACTCCTGCGCTATTTTTTTATAGGCTTATGTTATTCTTATACGTATCAGATTATGAAAACGTGTTTATTATATAATTTATGTGTTGATTAACCATTGGGATGATCGTAAAAAGGTGACTTTTTTAACCATAGCTTCAGCGCATTCCAATAGATTCCTAAGCCAACTTTAGCGGTCATAAATGGGTATTGATATAACAGCTTAGGCATTACCTGAGAAAACTCATGGCGTTGCAATTTTAATGTCGCGTCAAAATGCTTATCACCGGTCTCATCTGCCATAAAATTATCCATGTGTACGGCAATTCTATCACTGGCTTGCAGATTGGGCTGCGAAAAAACCCATCGATAATCCATGTTCATGGGGTTAAACGGTGACACATGAAATACTTTTTTGAATTCAAACACATGCTTGTTTTGGCCTTTTACGGCATGGATAATGTGTTTGTGAGCGGCAACAAATTGAGAATCTATCGGTAAAACATAGCTGTGTTTTTCATCCCAAGGGGTGTTGGTAATTTCAGCAACTATGGTCAGCAGTTGTTCTTTGTCATTAAAGCAATAATAAAAAGTAACAGGGTTAATACTGTATCCAAAATAACGTACATTGGTCAGCATTCTTACCGCTGTAATTTGCTGGGCAACTTCACCCAACTCTGAAGCGACTTTATCGATCACCGCCGTTTTTAAATTAGTGATGCTAGGGTTTAAATAGTCTGCCCGATTAAAAGACGCCAAATTAAATTTGCCTGCCGAAAAAAACCAATGTTTTTTTAATAGGCTGGGTAATTCATCTAGATCTAGATACATCATAAACAAGGCGTAATCAAGCCCGTGATCTACGGGCTGAAAACGCCTGTGTCTAATTCTTCCTACGTAAATGGCGCTGTTTTGTTGTATCTGGTCATTTACTTTCGACACATGTAACTCGTGATGCTTTTTCGATTCGGTTAATACTTCTGTCACAGCGTAATGCCAAACGATTCAGCCACTCGTAAAGCACTATTAACACCGTCTTCGTGAAAGCCGTTAAGCCAATAAGCACCACAATAATGACTGCGATTTTTGTTATTAATCTCACTATGACGCTGTTGCGCAGCGATGCCGTCCATAGTGAATACTGGGTGAGCATAATTAAACTTGTCGATAATTTTACCCGGTGCAATTTCAGCCGTTCTGTTTAACGTTACCATAAAGTCGTCTGGTGCATCGTCAAAATTCTGCAGTGCATTCATGTGGTAAGTCACCATGGCGTATTCACTTAAACGCTGTGGAATATGATAGTTCCAAGCCGCCCAAGCTAGTTTACGTTTTGGCATTAAACGACGGTCGGTGTGCAATACCACTTCGTTCATTTGATACGGTATGGCACCTAAAATATCATTTTCTTGCTGAGTCGGCTCTTCTAGCATCGCCAATGCTTGATCACTGTGGCAAGCAAACACCACTTGATCAAAAGTATGCTCTTTGCCAGCAACGGTTTTAATAACAACCTCGTCAGCCGATCGTTTGACCAATGCAATTGGGCTGTTTAAATGAATATTATCTTTAAACGGTTGAATCATGGGTTCGATATAAGAACGTGCACCATTGCTAATTACTCGCCATTGCGGTCTATCATCAACACTCAACATGCCGTGGTTGTTGAAGAATTTTAAGAAAAACTTCAATGGAAATTCCATCATCACATCAACAGAAGCAGACCAAATAGCTGCCCCCATAGGAACAATGTAATGGTTCACAAAGCGATCACTATAGCCATTTTGCTCTACAAACTCACCCAAAGTTTGACTATCAGAAACTGTATTATTACTGACCATTGCTACCGTTTGTTTGTTGAAACGAAGAATGTCTTTAATCATCAGCCAAAATGCGGGCTTTAATAAGTTGCTACGCTGGGCGAACAGGCTGTTTAAGCTGGTGCCATTGTATTCAAGGCCGGTATTCTCATCACGTACGCTAAAGCTCATTTCAGATTCTTCGCTGGCGACTCCTAACTGATCCATCAACTTGATGAAGTTTGGGTATGTCCAATCGTTGTAAACAATAAATCCTGTATTAACCGGGTAGGTTTTACCCCCCGACTGCACAGGCTTAGTATGAGTATGACCGCCTAAGTAGTTATTGGCTTCAAATAGGGTGACGTCGTGTTCGCGGCTGAGAAGGTAGGCGGATAATAATCCTGAGATGCCTGCCCCAACAACGGCTATTTTTTGTTTTTCTGGTTTGTTATTCATTGCTAATACCTTAACTCTAATTTTTATATATACGATTTAAATGGCGTGTAAATTTGACTATGCCAATCTATTTTTTAAGAAATGGATCACACGCTTTAATAAAGGTATGTGTTCGTAGAGTAACGCTCCACCATCGAAATAATCTCGATGACCAATTATTTTTCCGTCTTTAAAAGTTAAACGGCTTGCGCCTTTTACTGAGATTGTTTTGCCATTGTTTAATCTTAGGTGTCTATAAGACATGGTCCAAGTTAGCATGGCACCGTATTCGTCAGCCCACTGGTCTTCAAAATCAAAGCTAATAGAACTGACGTTTTCATACAGGTTGTCAAAGTAATCATGCATTAAGGCGACGCCTTGAATGTTATGAAAACAGTCTTCAAACGCAATGTCGTTATGATAAACAGCGGTTAATTTTTCTAAACTTAACGTGTCTCGATTCAGGGTGTTATAAAGTTCTTTAAAGTTATCTACGCTGATATTACTTTGCATCATTAGCCCTGCCTTCTTCCAACACTTTGCGGGGTACTGGGTTTAGGTCACGGACGATTCCTAACCAGCTCATAACTTTCAAAATGTAGTAAGAAATATCTATTTCCCACCAATAAAAACCTTGGCGTGCAGATACAGCAAAACGGTGGTGATTGTTGTGCCAACCCTCACCCAAAGTTAACAACGCTAAAAAAGGGTTGTTACGGCTATCATCTTTAGTATCAAAACGTCTTTTGCCCCAAGTGTGGCATAGTGAATTAATAGTAAAGGTTGAATGGGCCAGCAATACTGTTGACACAAAGAATCCCCAGATAAGCATTTGCCAACCATTGGTTCCCATTGCAGGATAGTAAGCCGCTAAAAACTCACCGAACAAGAAAATGGCAACCGCAAATATAAATGGCACTAATATATCGAAACGGTTAATAAATTTTAGTTCTGGAAATTTAGCCCAGTCTTTGATCACACTGTAGTCTGTTTTAAAAGCATCTTCGCAGGTAAACCATCCCATGTGGCTCCACCAAAAACCGTGCATAGGTGAATGCAAATCTTTTTCTTGATCAGAATATTTGTGGTGCTTGCGGTGGTGAGCCGCCCACCATAATGGCCCGCGCTGAGCGGCACTGGCTCCTAATACGGCAAAAACGAACTGCCAAAAACGGTTGGTTTTGAAACTACGATGAGAGAAATAGCGGTGATAAAACGCCGTAATAGCGAACATTCTTACCCAAAACATTACTAAACACATAATAATGGCAGCAGGACTTACTCCCACTACAAAAACAAATAAACAGGTAAGGTGTACTGCAAAAAAAGGAATAATTCTTTGCCAGTTCACAGTGCGTGAGTTAGTACTAACCAATGCTCCATTGGCGCTGGCTGGACTTTCGGCTTCTGAATCTATCCAGCGAACAACGTTGTAGGCAAGCTGCTTTAATATCTTCATGATTGAGCTACTTGCAGCAGTGATCGCATACCGTGTGTCATAATCGATGTCATTTTAAACCTTTAAATAATTCTTTTGTTTTGGCAGCGGCTGTTTTTAAATCAACAATTGGTTCTGGATATCCGCAAGCTTTGGACAAAGCAGAACTTGGCTGGTAAATAGCTTTCTCGGTAACGCCTTCTAATTCTTTAACATACTTACGAATGAAGTTACCCTTTGGATCAAAACGTTCGGTCTGACGATAGGGGTTAAAAATACGAAAATAAGGCACCGCATCTACCCCAGTACTTGCCGACCACTGCCAGCCACCGTTGTTTGAAGCGAGGTCTGCATCGGCTAATTTTTGATAAAAATACGCTTCGCCTAAACGCCAATCGATCATTAAATGCTTGGTTAAAAACATGGCGACGATCATGCGTAAACGATTGTGCATCCAGCCTGTTGTATTTAGTTGACGCATGGCAGCATCAACAATAGGAATACCCGTTTTTCCATCGCACCAAGCTTGAAAAACCTTCGGGTCTTTATTCCAAGGAAGGTTATCGGTAATTTCCGTAAACGGCTTACCTTTAGACACCCTAGGGAAAGCGACTAATATGTTGCGATAAAAATCACGCCATACCAGTTCACTCATCCAACAGGTCTCACCTTCATTTAAGCTACCCAAAGCAGTAATTGCTAAGCCTGGACTATGCCCTGATTCGGTAGTGCCAGCCAGTGTTTTTCCACCCAACAGCGCTTGTAAACACTGGCGCGTGGTTAAAACACCCAACGCTAAATAAACCGACAACTGACTGGTGGCATCTATATCCGGAAAATCGCGCTGTTCTTTATAGCGCTTTACATCTTGCTCAATAAAAACATTTAATCGATCGTGCGCTTCATCTTCACCGGTTGGCCACGGATCTGTTGACAAGGTATCAATCAAATAGTTCTTTAAGCAGGCAATATCAGAAGAAATATCGATAGGTGCTTGCGCGTCTGGAGCTGAGTACAAGGGACGCGCTAATCGCTGTAAATTTGCCGACCAATTTTTAAAAAAAGCACTGAAAACTTTGTAGCATTCACCACTGCCATTAACGATTTCACCCGGCGCAATCACACATTGATCGTGATAGCCATGAGCCGTTATATTCAAATCGCCCAGCTGGCTTAAGGTTTCTTCAGTACAGGTTTTCTCGTTGACTTCATACTGGTGGTTGTAAAATACTGACGTGACCTTGTGTTCATTACACAACTGAACAAGATGGCTTGGCACGTTAGTAAAACGTTCACAGTCAATCACCTTTAAAGGCACATTTAGCTTGGCTAACTGCTCTTCTAATTCAAGAAGATGATCAACCGTTAAGCGTCGCTGAATAGGAGCAAGACCGTGTTGGTCCCATTGTTTGTCTGACAAACAATACACCGCCAAGGTGTCACCTTTCGCCATCGCTTGATACAGAGCAGGATTGTCGTAAGTGCGTAAATCATTTCGAAACCAAACAAGGTTAAGCATATTTAAAGAGCTCTACTTTTGTCGTCGCTAGCTAACTAGCGAATAATCATTATTCGTTGTGTATTTATCAGCAACTAAACCGGCAGACCAGCCAACCAAAAACTATTGCTTACTGCTTACTGCTTACTGCGATAACCAAGCTGCTAATTGTTTAGCGCTTAACCAAGCCGACTCAATACCATGGGCCTTATTACCCCTGTTATTAATATAATCACCTATTAATGCCAGCCCTGACTCATCCCATACAAAGTGATGTTCAGTTGCAATGGCTTTAGTAACAAAAGAATACAACCAGCGGTGCGAGTAATTGCAAATCACGGTTGTTTGGTGATCATATTGCTCATATAAGCAGCGGTTGAGTTCTTGTGTTAATAAATCACTGGCTTGTTCTTTAGTAATATCTAAATGATTGCGAGCCCATTCTGGCGTTGCTTGCACTTGCAAAATGTACTTTTCTTTTGGCGCAGTAGCACGAGCGGGCTTGAGTGTTTCTTGGCTAATAGATGCAATCACCGTGCTATTTGGGCAGCTAAGTTCAGGCAGCTCAAGCGGTAAGCCAGCCACTTCTATTCCCATAACCCACTGCGGAGCGACTTCAACCGCCGACAATAGTGTTTTTGCAACCTGCGCATCAGTTTGAGCCAATAGGTCATAAGCCTGAGCCGGTGGTGCAGCCACAACAACTTGTTTGGCTTTAGCGATGACCCCACCGTCTTCATTTAACAAATGCCAAATACTTTCTACTTTTACTATGGCATCGATACGCGTACTAAAGTGACAATTAACACCCTGACTCAAATGACGCGTTAGCGCCGAGTTTCTTGGGGTTGCAACAAAATGCAGTCGATCTAACTCACCCGCAACTTCTTCTTTCCACCAAGGTGTAACAACGCCATCTTGTTGCCAATCACTGAGCTGTTGCTGAAATGCTTTTGAATCTGCACAAAGACTTACGCAACCAAGATCAAACGCCATAAACGAGTCGGTGCCATAAGCAACGCGTTTTGAAGACATGCGACCACCGGTACCGCGCGCTTTTTCAAATACAGCAATCTCTTTGCCTTGATCTTTCATGGCATTAGCAAATGTTAAACCTGCTACGCCCGCACCAATAATGGCTATGTCTAATATAGGATCTGAACTATTAACATGTGAATCGTTAGAATGTGAATCGCTGATAGTAGAATCTGGCTGGATATGTGAAGGCATTTTTTAAACTGTCTTTAAAGTAGTAGTCTGGAGTATTTTTAGCATTTTATTTGATTATTTTCATAATTTACGTCAATTATTAGGCCTTAGATCACTTTTATTAAGCTTTAGATCACATTGCAAGAGGGCATAGATCAATTTTTTGTTTTATACTCCTGCGTTCGTATACACTGCGTTCGTATACACTGCGTTAACATTAATTATTACATAGTAGGATCATTTTGACTCAGAGCACTCAGTCCAATGCTCAATATCTAAACCAACTGGTTTTACAGGTTGCTCAAAAAAACGAGCAAGCTTATTTAGAGCTATTTGATTCCTGTGCTGGGCGTTTGAAGGCTTATGCCATCAAATGCGGCTCTAGCCCCTCGGATGCAGAAGATCTGCTACAAGAGTGCCTACTAACGGTTTGGAATAAAGCACCACAATTTAATCCTAAAGCTGCTTCTGCTATGACCTGGATGTACACCATCATCCGTAACCGTCGTATCGATTTATTGCGCAAAGAGAAGCCTAATCTACTGCAATCGTTTGATTTATGGCCTGACGGGCATATTGAACAATCGCAGCCTGACGATTTCACTTCTTCTAATTTAGACGATGATGTAGAAAGTGATCTAAACGCTAAATCTGTGCGTATCCTAATTGAATCGTTGCCCGAAGAGCAAAGACAAATCGTGTACAAGGTATATTTCGAAGGTAAATCTCACAGTGAGATCTCTCTCGATTTAAGTTTACCCCTTGGCACAATTAAGTCGCGTTTACGTCTGGCGATGAAAAAACTAGATAACCTTGCAAAAGAACAAATGACATGGCTAATTATCATCCTGCTGACGAACTTTTAATGCAATTTGCCGCGGGTCAATTGACCAACGCACTTGGCATACAGGCAGCTTGTCATCTCGAAAGCTGCAAACAATGCCAGCATAAAGTTCGTTTATACGAACAGCTTGGGGGCGACTTAATCGACATTTCTTCACCTGTCGAAGTTGAAACCAATGCTAAATCAAAATTACTTGCAGCGCTGCATCAACAGCAAGCTACAGGTGAGCAAACCACTATAAAATCTGAGGCAGAATCGAGTCTCGATGCATTTTATAAAGAGCAGCTCAGCAAAGCTAATCAACGACTGCCTAAGCCGTTGCGCCGTTTTGTGCCTGAATATTACGACAACTTGCCTTGGAAAGGGTTGAGTAAGAGCATTCAGAGTTACGATCTGCCTTTTTCTGACGAGCAATACACCGCCCGTTTTTATAAAATTGCAGCGGGTAAAGAATTACCTCAACACACGCACAATGGTAACGAGTTTACTTTAGTAATGTCGGGCAGTTTTGCTGATCTATCTGGAGATTATCATCCAGGAGATTTTGTACTTGCTGACCACAGTACGCACCACCAACCTAAAGCACATGACAAAGAAGACTGTATTTGCTTTGCGGTAACTGATGCGCCACTAAAAATGACAGGTTTCTTTGGTCGTATGTTGAATCCATTCCTTCGCTAGACTTTATCGGTTAGCTCTCTGCACTGACTGCAAAATCATTAATGTAATCCAGCTTTCCCATTACCTCGTATAACTAATACGAGTAATGAGGAGCAAGATGATGATCAGGAATGAAACCATTTGGATAACGGGAGCAAGTAGTGGCATTGGTTACGCTACGGCTAAAACATTAGCAGTTGCCGGTAACCGAGTGATTGCCTCTGGACGAAATCGACAAGCACTCGATAAACTCGTCGCAGAATCTGACAATATTATCCCAATGATTTGTGATTTAGTGATCGATAGCCAGGATCAAATTGGTGAATCGTTAGCTTTACTGACTTCTCGATTAGACCGTATTGTTTTATCGGCAGGTGACTGCCTCTACCTTGATGTAAACAATAGTGACTGGTCATGCACTCGATCGGTTATGGACATTAACTATCACGGTAGCGTGCGGGCTATTCAAGCCGCTCTTCCTCTTTTAGAAAAATCTGCAAACGGACACATTGTCGGTATCACCTCAATGGCTAGCATGGCACCGTTTACTCAAGCAGAAGCTTACGGCGCATCAAAAGCTGCATTAAGCTACTTTTTAAGTGCTTTACGCATAGATTTAAAGCCCAAAAATATTGATGTAACAGACGTTATGCCGGGCTTTATCGATACACCTCTTACGCAAAAAAATGACTTTTCCATGCCTTTCTTACTGTCTCCACAAGAAGCCAGCGATCGTATAGTAAAAGCCATCGAAAAAAGGAAATTTACCACCGTCTTCCCTAAACGTTTATACTGTTTGTTTAAGTTTTTGACCTTTATTCCAAAAACTTGGGTTAAAAGCAATAGCCCTAAGAAGTGAACACAACACGAAACGTTATTAACGGATACCTAGTCATGCTATCGAGTACCAACACAAAATTATTGATCAATGCCTTTGCTTTTCAAATCGTATGGTTCATTTGTGTGCAAGGTAATAACCTCTACGCAGCACTGGCCACTCTAGGCTTAATCTTACTGAATCAACAAATTTTCAAAACAAACGCTAAAGTCTGGTTAGTATTATTACTGTTCAGTATTGTGGGTTATTTAGGGGATACAGCAATTACTCTGTTTATCGACTTAAAGTACAGCAATAGCCTGCAATCTTTTGCACCCATTTGGTTACTCAGTCTATGGCTTGCTTTTTCCACGACCTTAAATCATTCAATGAACTGGTTGTTTAACTCACCGTTTATTGCCTTAGCCGCAGGATTGTTATTGGTGCCTTTAAGTTACATTGCCGGTATTACGCTATCAGACTCTACGATGAATGACCCTTACTGGATGTTTATTCTTGCTGAAGGTACTTGGTGGGCATTATTACTGATCAGCTATCAAATATTTACTCGCCCTAATGAGGCTACTCATGCTTAAAATCACCGCTACCTTCATCATTCGTGCACTATCAGTAACACTTGTAACTTGCATGCCTGCTGTGGCGGAAAATACCGACGAAGGTTTCAAATTTGTTGGTAAAGCATACACTATCGAATCAAACACATTGCTTTATAGCGAGCTTCATCATTATGAATCTCCTTTTTTGCATAAGGTGCAATACAAAGAAGCTGATGGCACAGTGTTCGCCACAAAATCAGTCGATTACACACAAAGTTTTTATTCGCCCGAATTTGTATTAAAAAATAATCGCACCGGTGAGTTTATTCGCACGCAAAAGCAGAATAATATAATCACCTTAGAATACAAAGAAAATACCGATAGCAGTACCGATACAGAAATTATTGATGACACCCCGACACTGATCATCGATGCTGGCTTTGACCATTACATTACTCAAAACTGGAAAAGTTTACTCGGTGGAAAATCACTGACCATTGATTATTTAATTCCATCTTTGGGTGATTATTATGAACTCACTCTTAAAAAAACAGAGTGCAAAGTAAAAGATAGTCATTGCTTTTCAATATCAGCATCCAGTTTTTTTATTCGAATTTTCTCACAAGAACTTAAGCTAACTTATGCAAAATTCGAGCAATCAAATCAACCGAATATTTATCGTTTAGCCAGCTTTCAAGGCCGAACCAATATCTCAGACGCTGAAGGTAATTACCAAGATGCCATTATTCGCTACAGCTACTGATCTGTTGATGATGCTTAACCCAAACAGCAAGATTAACCCTAAACAACGAGGCAAATAATGAAAAAGCAATACTCTTACGGTTTTATACTCTCTCTGGTCTTATTTTTAACTGCCTGCAGTACAGTGGATATTGATTTGTATGAAAAAAACCAACCAACGCTTGTGCTTAATGAGTTTTTTAACGGTGAATTAACGGCGCACGGTATTTTAAAAAATCGCTCTGGCGAAGTCACCCGCTACTTCAATGTGACACTGACCGGAAGTTGGGATGAGAAAGGTGTTGGCACCCTTGCAGAAAAATTTATTTTTGATGACGAAAGCATAGAATATAGAACCTGGATTTTTGAGCCAACCACAACAGATTCTGGTACTCAGTACATGGCTAAAGCCAATGATACGCTTGCGCCTACTCCGATCTACTTGTCGGGCAATGCTTTTTTTATGAACTACGACTTATTGATCAATTATCAAGGTGAAGAAATGGACGTGAACATTGACGATAAAATGTATTTAGTCAGTGATAACGTTTTAATTAACGAATCAGTAATGACCAAGTACGGTCTTGAAGTGGGATATATTACATTGACCATTATTAAGCAGCCAAGCCTATAAATTAATTTATATTTCTAATAAAACATGCGCTAGTTATTCTTGATAATCACTAGCGTTTCTATTCCTAATTGCTTATCCCTCCACTCTGTTTTTAGCCACAGTCATATTACTAAATAGTCTTTTAAAAATCGTTTTGATAACTGTAACTATGTTTCTACAAATGCTATCTTATAAGCACTCATACACATTAAATAATGATGTCAATTAACTTAATTTATCGATGACCGCCTTGTTGCATCATTGGTTAAAAATAAATATGACATCAAAGAAGGCAGCCATATGAAAGGTAATCCAAAAGTCCTGCGCGCTTTGAATCAAATTCTGACCACAGAGCTCACATCGATCAACCAATTCTTTCTTCACGCCCGTATTTTTAAAAACTGGGGCTTAGAAGAGCTCAACGAAAAAGCTTATAAAAAATCCATTAAGGATATGAAACAAGCTGATGAATTAATCAATCGCATTCTGTTTTTAGAGGGCCTGCCAAACTTACAACAGCTTGGCAAACTTCAAATCGGTGAGAATACCGAAGAAATGCTGCAGTGTGATTTTAACGTTATACAAGCACAAATCGTTGAATTAAAAGAAACGATTGCACTGTGCGAAGAAGAAAGAGACTACATCAGTAAAGATTTGCTGAAAGACATTTTAGAGTACGAAGAAGACTATATTGATTGGATTGAAACTCAACAGCTTCTCATTACTACCCTAGGCCTAGAAAATTACCAACAAACAATGATGGAGAGCTAAGATGAAAGGTAATACTAAGATCATCGACCTACTCAATAAGCAGCTTACTTTAGAGCTAACCTCTATGGACCAGTATTTGGTTCACAGTAAACTTTATGAAGATTGGGGTATCAACAAGCTGCACAAGCAACTTGCCCACGAATACGAAGAAGAGCTAGAGCATGCTCAGCAAATTATCGAGCGTATTATCTTCTTAGAAGGCACACCAGATACAGCTTCTCGTGAACCATTAATGGTAGGCGATAATGTTGCTCAAATGCTAAAAAATGATTTAGCAGCAGAAAATATGGTTGCTGACAGCTTAAGAAACATCATTGAAGTGTGTGAGCAAGAGCGCGATTACGTTACTCGCAACATGCTTGAAACCTTGCTGAACGATACCGAAACTGATCATATCTACTGGTTAGAGCAACATTTAGGCCTAATCGACAAGATTGGTTTGCCTAATTATGTACAAAGCCAAATGGGAAATGAGTAATTTTTAACCTTTTTTGCTGATTAATTCGCATTTGAGTTAAAATCTTGTTTGATAATTATTATCATTAGCGTTAAGATAAGTTTATCTTACTTATCAAGCGCTAGTGGTAATCACATGTTTGTATGCATCTGTCACGGAATTAATGAAAAAGCCATTCAGCAGGCCGTTTCTGAAGGGGCTAAAAACGTACGCGATGTTCGTCGCAGTCTTAATATTGGTTCTCAGTGTGGACAATGTGTTCGCCAAGCCCACCAAGTAATAGAGCAAGCAAAGCAAACTGCCGCTGGTGCTGAGTTTTACGCCGCTTAATTTTCTGCTTTTTTATCTCTTCTTTATTTCTTTTTTAAATTTAGCGTCTTTTCAATATCATAAAAAGAATAAGATTTCCCTTCTGTCTTTGATTGATACACCGCTAAATCTGCACAATGAATTAAACTTGAAACATCAGCACCGTCATTAGGAAAAGACGCTATGCCGATGCTAACACTGGTGTTTATTTCATTACCGTCAATAATAATAGGCTGCTCAAACAGCTGGTTAATTTTTTCTGCTACTTGCTGGCTAATCCACTTAGTGTCTTTTGAAGCCGCATCTAAATGAACCACAAATTCGTCCCCAGCATAACGCGCCAACATATCACTGGCTCTTAAACCCGAGCGTAAAACAGCTGCTATTTTTTTGAGCAATAAATCACCAACATCATGACCTAAGGTATCATTTATCTGCTTAAAGCCATTAACGTCCATAGACATCACAGTTTCGGTACGATCCCATCGGCTTGCGCGTATTAACCAAGGTTTAAGGTAATCATTAAAGGCACGCCTATTAGGAAGCCCGGTTAATTCGTCATGATTAGCTAAATGATACAAATGACGTTCATACGCTTTGCGCTCAATAGAGGCCAATACTGCTAGACCCAGTTGACGACTATTATTAATCGCTTTAATTATATATTCTTGCGCGCCATTACGAACCGCAAGCAGAGCGGTTTCGGTATCATCGTGGCCACTTAATACAACAATCGGCAAATCAGGTTCTTTTTCTTTAATCGCCTGAATATTTTCTATACCGCGGCCATCGCCTAAATTCAGATCGAGTAAGACCACATCGAATTTTGACGTATTCAATTCAAGCAGCGCACGCTCAATAGAATCAACACGAACAAGTTTAAAGTTATCAATGCCAAACTCTTTTTTGCAGTCGCGTAAGACTTGCATAGCGTCGCCATCATCATCTTCAACGTGCAATATTCTTTTTATTGCCTGGACCATAAAAAAACCTTATTTTTTACTGTATACTTTATGTACTAAATCAACGTTTTTAACAGATTATCAAACTGTTTATCTGGGCAATTCGACCAAACGCCAATAATTATCTATTAGATCAATTAAATTCAAAAAGTCTCTACCAGCATTTTCTTTAACGATATAACCCGCAACATTAAAACCGTAGGCTTCTGCCTTGTCTGTATCACTGCTTGAGGTGGTTAAGATAAACACAATACTATTACAAAGTTCTTCATCGCTACGCAGTTCTTTTAAAAACTGAATGCCATCCATGCGTGGCATATTAATATCGAGCAGAATAATATAAGGAAACGGTGGTTTAACGTGGCCGTTTTCACCTCGCAACGCTTCTAACGCTTCTAAACCATCGTAGGCTCTGATAATAGGGTTAGCAATTTTTGCTTTATTGAATGCTCGAATAACAGCTTTTGCATCGCCGTCGTCATCTTCAACTAAAAAGATGTTCAACGCTTGCGTATTGCTGTTTTCTTTAATTGTTGCGACCATGGTTTGCTTTCCTTAGTTTTGAATCTGCTTAACTTGATTTTTAGGTAAAGATAACACAAAACAACTGCCCTCTCCCTCCTTAGAATCTACCGCAATAGTGCCACCAAAAAGTTCAATGTGCTTTTTTACAATCGCTAAACCCATACCACTGCCTTCAACCCGATCTCTTGGTTGCAGCGTTTGGAACATTTTGAATATTTTTTTATGATACTCGGCATTAATACCTGGGCCATCATCTTTAACCGAAATTAAATAATGCTCTGGTTGCTCATCTACACTAATTTCCACAAGGCCAATGTCTTTATCGTGGTGCTTAATGGCATTGCTCACTAAGTTTAATAATATTAATCTTAAGGGCATCTTATTAAAGTTAAGGACTAAAAATTGTTCGCTAGCGACTATAGAAAAACTGTCTGGCTTATCAACAAGCAAGCTAATATCTTTGATTAATTCTTCACCACTAATAAATTCAGTATAATTATCATCTAATTTCCTACCTATACGAGAATAGGCTAATAAATCATTAAGCAATGCATCCATTCGCTTAACTCGGCTTCTTAATAAAGTCAGATTTTCTTTACTTTCAGCATCTAATTTTTCGCCTAAATCATCTTCTAACCAGTGCGATACATTTTCAATAACCCGTAATGGAGCCTTTAAATCGTGCGATGCCACATAAGCAAAGTGATCTAATTCGTCATTGCTTTTTTCCAATGCGGCAATAAGAACCTCACGTTCACGGGTTGCTTGCTTCTCTGCGGTGATATCGTTAAGACTACCAGCAATTCGCAACGCTGTTCCTTTTTCATCCCAAATGCCATGGCCTGTTGCTGCGAACCAACGCCATTCTCCACTTTTTGTTTTTAACCTATATTCAACATCAAAAGGGGCTTTATTAGTTAAATGTTGATTGAGCGCCTCTACAGTCGCTTCATGGTCGTCTTCATGCAAAATATCGAGCCAAGCATCAAAACTCGATTCAAATTCATCAGGTTTGTAGCCGATAAGCTCTTTAAAACGATCAGAAAATGAAATCTTATCGGTTTTTAAATCCCAATCCCACATGCCATTTCCGGCACCCTGCCAGCCCAAATCGTAAGCTTCTTGGGTGTGTTGAAGCTGTTGCTGAGTACGCTTTTGCAAATAAATTAATATCGCAACAATCCATACCGCTAATATCGATAATAAGCGATTGGCAATCACAAACTTCCCTTCTGTCCCAATACCCGGAGAAACAAAATAACCCAAAATAATTAGTACGGTAATTAAGCCTGCAAATAAAAACGCAACTCTTTCATGAATAAAAAATAAGGCACAAAATACTAAGGGAATATAAGCCACACCCATAGAGACGCCGGGCGGTGTATAGTGGCTTAATAATCCTGGACAGCATAATGGGGTAAAATACCCTTACTAATC
>OJEO01000245.1_pt1 | contig 23934 bp, 20 predicted proteins | sample 1593621 | NCBI WGS metagenome assembly OJEO01 (sample SAMN05416875, study PRJEB24817) | seawater metagenome | isolation source: Sea water | place: Canada:Atlantic | collected 2013-11
CACGTAAGGAGTCGTCGGCAGCGTCAGATGTGTATAAGAGACAGTATTAAAGGTTTAATATTACTTGCTGTAATATTAAATCTAACCACCTCTTTTGGTCAAAGTGTAATTATTAATGAGATAGTCACTGATCCTCAACAAGACTGGAGTACTAACGATTTTAATGGTATTTTAGGTACTGGCTCAATTAACCAGGGAACTGATGAATTTATTGAATTATATATTAAAACTGCAGGGCTTAACCTAACTAACTGGACAATAGAATTACTTGACGGAACAAATGTTATTGGTGCCTTAACAAGCACTGGAGCTTTTGATGATTCTAATTATATTACTTCTGGCTCTGGTACTTTTACTAATACAGAAATTGGGGATTTTTTAGTTTTAGGAGATGTTGATGGAACTGGTAAAATGAATAACAGTATTACAATAAACCTAAAAGATTCTGGTGGTGTAATTATAGATACTGTCACTCTTGGAGCAGGAGCTGTCGAAGCTCCTAGTGGAAATGCAGGTACGATTGGTGATGAATCAGTGCAAAGAATTCCTAATGGTACAGATACTGATATAGATGATTCCGATTTTTCAAAAGGAATCACAAGCTTAGGAACTTTAAATCCAACTCAAGTTTCATGGGATGGTAGTTCTAGCACTAACTGGTCAAATGCTCTTAATTGGGCAACTGGATCAGTACCTATTTCAAGTGATAATGTATATATCTCTTCTGGTTTAATAAACTATCCTACAGTTACTTCAGTAGTTACCGTAAATTATTTAACAATAGCATCTGGGGCAACATTAAAAGCTACAAATACTTTTACTGCTAATGTTACTTATAATAGAACTCTTACAAATGGTAGTCAATGGTATTATATGTCATCACCTGTAGCTGTTGACACTTATAATGATGATTGGGCTACTGCTAATTCAGTAACATCTGGGCAAAACAATAACAAAGGACTAAGTTGGTATGATAACACATCTTATGATACAGACACTGGAGCTGGAGATACAGAAACAGGTTATTGGAGATATTTACAATCTGATGATAGTAATACTGGTTTATTTAACGTTGGTCAAGGTTATGGTGTCATCACATCAAGTTCTACAACTGTTACATTTATTGGTACTGGAATAAACACTTCTAGCCAAACTAGCCCAATAACAACAGATGTTAGTAATTTTAACCTGGTTGGAAATCCATTTACATCATTTTTAAACTTAGGAGATTTCTATGTCGACAATCCTAAAACAACAGTTTTAGCAGAAACTGAAGCTTATTTTTGGAATGGTAGTTCTTATGATACAAAAACATCTGGTTTACATTCGACTTATGAAATTGCACCAGGTCAGGGTTTTTTCATTGAAGCTGCAGTTGATACAAATTTAACCTTTGATATTAGTGACACAAATCATCTTGCAGACACAGCTGAAGGTGCTGATACATTTCAAAAATCATCAAGACCAGAAATACACCTTTTCCTTTCTGATGGAGCTACAAGTAGATACTCAAATTTTTATTATATAGATGGAACTACGACTGGTTTTGATAGTGGTTATGATGGTAAGTTGTTTGGAGGAGTTACACAATCTTTTGCTTTATATAGTCATTTGGTTTCAAGCAGTGAAGGAAAATATTTTCAATTACAATCGCTACCAAAAGATAACTACGAGAACATGGTAATTCCTATTGGAATAAATGCTGATGCAGGAAAAGAAATCACTTTTTCTACTGAAGTATTAAACCTACCAACAGGACTTAAAGTCTATCTAGAAGACAGAGAAACAAATACTTTCAACAGATTGGATGGAGCAAATAAATACACAATTACTTTAACTGAAACTTCTAACGGAATTGGTCGATTCTATTTGCATACCGCACAGAATACTTTAAATCTAAACACTAATTTAATTTTAGAGAAAATCAGTATTTATAAAACTGATCATACTACGTTAAGAATTGTTGGTTTATCTCAAGGTAAAACAACAATAAAATTATTTAATATGCTTGGCAAACAGCTATTAAATAGTTGTTTTACTACAAATGGTGTTCAAGATATTTCTTTACCTCAATTATCAACTGGAATATATCTTATTCAATTAGAATCCGAAAAAGGCACATTGAATAAGAAAATAATTTTAGACTAATTAACGAAGATTTCAAACACAAAATATCATGAAAAAATCCAAAAACACTGAAGATATTTCTCGTAAAGATGCTCTTAAAAAAATAAGAAATTATGGAAAGTATACCGCTTTAACAGCTATTGGAACTTATCTGATTCTAAATCCACAGAAAGCACAAGCTGGAAGCCCATCTGATCCTGGAACAGGGTTTTAACACACACTTAAACCATATAAACATCTTAATCTTTGAGGTGTTTATTTTAATTACAAAATAAATTAACTACTTTTATATTTTATGAAAGAAAAAACTGAATTCCTATATAAAGCTATAGAAGATAAGACCATTACCTGGTCTGAAAGCTCAAATCAATACTTAATACTAGAAAATACTACAGCACTTATTTTTAAAAAACTAAATGCTGGAGTTTCTATAAAAGAAATAGCATCAGAATTGTCAAAAGAGTTGTCTTTACCAATAAACAAAACAACTGATTTTGTTACAAACCTAAAACAAGAGATAAATACCCTAAAACCAGAAAAAGACACTAGCATACTTAATAATGGTGCCACAATAAATAAACCTGAAAAATTTGAGTTTATAAAATATTATAAAATAAACGAACTTATTTTTAAAGTTGAATTTTACTCTGAGTACGAATTGTACTTGGTACACCCTAAATTTGAGCATTTAGAAATTGAGGACAAAAATATATACGCACATACTTTTACCATTTTCTGCGAAGCTGATTTTATATATTTCTATATTGAAAATAATTTCATAGGTACCTGGAATAAAAATGAAATTCATTTTTTTCAAGGAAAATTCTCTATGGAATTAATTCAAAAAATACACCAAAAAGAAGAAAAAGAATGGATGGGTGTTTTCCATGCATCTGCAGTTTCAAATGGTGAAAAATCTGTTTTATTTTTAGGCGATTCTGGGAATGGAAAAAGCACCTCTTTAGCATTGCTACAAGCAAATGGCTTTACTTGCTTAGCAGATGATTTTGTTCCTATAGACATCTATAATAAAGAAGTATATAGCTTCCCTGCGTCTATTTCTATCAAAAAAAATAGTTTAGACACCTTACTTCCACTCTACCCAGAATTAGAAAATTCTGCGGAATATCATTTTAAACGATTAAATAAAGTTGTGAGGTATTTAAAACCAAATAACTTAGATTTCCTATCTCACCTGCCATGTAAAGATTTAGTCTTTATAAAATATAAAAAAAATAGTGATTTAAAATTTGATAAAATAGCTAAAATTGAAGCTTTTCAGCAATTAGTGCCAGATTCTTGGTTATCGCCAATAAAAGAAAATGCCGAGATTTTTTTAGATTGGTTTGCTTCTTTAAATTGTTATCAAATAACCTATTCAGAAAACAAGAAAATGATAGCAACAGTTGCTAAAATATTTAATGATGAGCTATAAGTGCACCCTGCTATTTATTGCAAAATGTTTGAAAATTACTTTGGAATAGAACGGAAAATTAGATGAGCTATTATTTACAAATCTATATTCGATAAAGAAATTAGAATAGGGTTCATAAAAAGGATTACTGATAAACAATGGTAAAAAGAAAAATGAATGCAATTGGGTTTATACACCTAAACCCTCTTTTTCAATTCCTCAAAATCTAAACCACCGTAATTACCAGAACTCATTAATAAAAGAGCAGTATTTTCTATGTTTTTTTGAAATAAGAAGTCTTTAAATTCTTGCGGATTTGTATAGATAATCAAATCATCTCTTTTAAATGCATTCGCAATTTGAGATTTAGTGACTTCTTCTAATTGCTTAATTTTTACTGCATGAGGTGAGTAAAATACTACTGCTATATCTGCAGCGTCTACAGCCCCTTTGTATTCTGCTAAAAATTCTGCATTTAAGCTAGAATAGGTGTGTAATTCTAAACAGGCTAAAATAGTTCTATTGGCGTATTGGTTTTTAACTGCTTGTGTGGTTGCTTCTACTTTACTAGGGCTGTGAGCAAAATCTTTAAAAATTACAGTCGTATTATTTTCTGCTATTTTTTCTAAACGCTTACTGGCACCACTAAAACTCTCAATTGCCTCGTAAAAATCATCTTCATCAACTCCCATGTGTTGGCAAATCCATTTTGCACCTGCTAAATTTTGAAGATTGTGTTTTCCGAAAATTTCTAAAGGTAAATCTCCTTCAGTAGTTTCTAAATAGGTAACACCGTTTTCTATATAATGATTTGGCGTTTGATACGCATATTTCTTAATCTGATTTACAGATGTTTCTACCACTTCTTTTACAACGGCATCTTCTTCATTATATACCATGCTTCCGCCAGGAACCATTGAATCTGTAAAAAGTCTAAACTGGTCTGTATAGTTTTCAAAAGTTGGAAACACATTAATATGATCCCATGCAATTCCGCTTAACAAAGCAATATTCGGTTTGTATAAATGAAATTTAGGACGCATATCTATTGGCGAACTTAAATACTCATCGCCTTCTAAAACAATAAAATCGTTTTCCTCTGTTAGATGCACCATGGTTTCGAAACCTTCTAATTGAGCACCTACCATATAATCTACTTCTTTTTCATGATAATTTAACACATGTAAAATCATCGAAGTTATGGTTGTTTTTCCATGAGAACCACCAATGACAACTCTGGTTTTATTTTTAGATTGCTCATACAAAAACTCTGGATACGAATAAATTTTTAACCCTAATTCTTGTGCTTTTAACAACTCTGAATTGTCTTTTTTCGCATGCATCCCTAAGATAATAACATCTAATTTTGATGAAATTTTCTCTGGAAACCAACCAAAATCGTTTGGTAGCAAGCCGTATTTTTCTAATCTAGATTTAGACGGATTGTGGATGGTATCGTCACTTCCAGAAACTTGGTATCCCTTTTGGTGCAAAGCAATTGCAAGATTGTGCATTGCGCTTCCGCCAATGGCAATAAAATGAATGTTCATTTAATAAAAAATTTAAAAAGTAAAAATACAAAAGCTTTCTGCAATAGAAAGTATGTTTACCAGTAAGATATACACCTTATTCAAAAACAATTAACAAGATACAGAATCTTTACCTACTTTATTTATCCTCTTCAAGTATTACTCTCGTTGGTCTATCTTCTCCGTTTATAATACTTTCTGTCCCTATTGCAACCGCCTGTATGGTTTGTGTAATTACGGTTATATTTAACGTTTCTGCTTCATCTGATACTTGATGATAATCTGGATCTACATCTATTGGCGATGTAGAAAATGTATGAGAAGGCACCCCTAATCTTGCCAAAGACGCGTTGTCTGATCTGAAGAATAAATTAAACTTTTTATAAGGATCTGGAAATAATTGATATCCTGAACCTTCTAAATTTTTCTGAATAATTTTTCCAAAATCTGAACGCTCAAAACCCGTTAACCAAGCTGTATTAGGCCCAAAACTTGGCGTTTTACCAATCATCTCTAAATTAATACCTGCCACAAATTTAGCTGCATCAATACCTTTACCAAAATAAGTAGAGCCTATTAAACCCATTTCTTCTGCAGTAAAAGCAGCAAAAACAATTGTTCTCTCATGACCTACTTTTTTAAAATATGCAGCCAAAGCCAATACACCTGTTACGCCAGAAGCATCGTCATTTGCACCATTATAAATAAGATCTCCTGCTCCACTTTTCTTCATCCCTAAATGATCGTAATGTGCAGAAATAATTACATATTCGTCTTTTTTACTTTTACCTTCTAAAACGCCAATAATATTACTCGAGGTAATATCCTCTTTTGTTCTTCTATTTTTAAACGTAAAAGTTTGTCTATAGCTTTCTAAATTTTCAAAAGTAGACAACCCAATTTTTTTAAACTCATTTTCTATATATACCGCTGCTTTTTCAATCCCTGGAGTTCCAGATTTTCTTCCCTCCATATTGTCTGCGGCTAATGTGTATAAATGCTTTCTAACCATATTAGAATCTATCACAATATTATTTGTTTTATTTTTTGACCCAGATACAGCATCTATATGCAATTTTACACGTGCATCATCATCTCCTTTAGTATGCACTGCACAACTAAAAAAAAATAGTAATACTATTAAAAAGCTTCCTGTTTTTTTCATCTTAATTCTTATTTTATTAGTAAAAATATGACAATTAAGTCAAGAATAAGATAATTTTTAATGATTCTTAACATGCTTTTTAATTCAGTCTTAACACATCTCTTTTTTATGTATTTTTGTAAAAAAAATTATAAATGATTTTATCTGAAATTCCGAATATAAAACATACCAATGCTAATAACTTTTTTTTATTAGCGGGTCCTTGTGCTATAGAAAGTGAAGAAATGGCGTTGCGTATTGCTGAAAAAGTAATTACAATAACAGACAAATTAGCAATACCTTATATTTTTAAAGGAAGTTTTAAAAAAGCAAACAGAAGTAGAATTGATAGTTTTACTGGGATTGGAGATGAAAAAGCTTTGAAAATTTTACGCAAAGTTTCTGAAACATTTAACGTGCCAACAGTAACAGATATTCATGAAGTTTCTGACGCTATAAAAGCGGCAGAATATGTTGATGTTTTGCAGATTCCTGCTTTTTTAGTTCGCCAGACAGACTTAGTAGTTGCAGCAGCAAAAACAGGTAAGGTTGTAAACTTAAAAAAAGGACAATTTATGAGTCCCGATGCAATGAAACACGCAGTACAAAAAGTAAAAGATGCGGGTTCTAATAAAGCCTGGATTACAGATAGAGGAACCATGTTTGGTTACCAAGATATGATTGTAGATTTTAGAGGAATTCCTGAAATGCGCGCATTTGCACCTACAATATTAGACGTAACACATTCTTTACAACAACCAAATCAAACTGCAGGTATAACCGGTGGTAGGCCTGATATGATTGAAACAATTGCAAGAGCAGGAATTGTAAATAATGTAGATGGCTTATTTATAGAAACTCATTTTGATCCTAAAAATGCAAAATCTGATGGAGCAAATATGTTGCATCTAGATAACTTAGAAGGTTTATTAACAAACTTAGTTGCCATTAGACAGACTATTAATAAGTTATAAATATATTTATTAATTATTATTTAGACCATTTAGATTGTAAAATTTGAATGGTTTTTTTGTGCTTATAAAATAAAGACTATCAAATATTACTATAATTTTCATTGGTATTAAAAATTGATACTAGTCCTTTTTTGTATATTTACCTTAAGTTGAATAATTTATGGCAAATAACAAACATTTACACGATAATTTTGAAGTTAATTTTTCTTTAAAAGGTATTACAAGCATTCTTATTGGAGTATATTTTTTCCTTTTGAGTTACGCTTATAAATATGTATTAACTAACTTTTTAGTAGATGATCATACCTTAGGGATGCTATCCCCTCAAATTATTGAAATTATCTTTATTACTCTTGCGGGTGTTTTTATTCTCTTTTCTTCTTTCGCCCTATTTTTTGGTGGAAAAAGAACTTCAAAAAGTTTTCAACTTTTATTATGGAATGGCAAAACGAAAGCAGCTTTTTTAAAATATTTAATAGGCATTGCATTGCTTTTTATTTTATTAACCACCTTAATGAAATTAGGTTTGGTACATTTTATTACACCAAGCTTTCTCTTATTATACTCAATTTTCTTGCTAATCGTTAAAAACGAAGCTCGTAAAAACATTCTTATTTTAAGTGGTTTATGCGTACTACTTGGTATTTATTGTTTTGTAATTCCTAGTTATTGGTATTCTTCGTTTACCATTTTAGCAATAGCACATGCTACGTATGGTGTTGTTGAGAGGTAGTCCTTTTAAGTAAAATCTCGTTGAATTCTTCTAACAATATCTTCTAATCCGTTTAATTGAAGTTCATACACTAGCTCCATTTGTTTCCCTAATTTACCTGCAGGGAACCCTTTTGTTTTATACCAAACAATATAATGTTCTGGCAAGTCAATCAAGAAGCTACCTTTATATTTACCAAAAGGCATTTTCATTTTTGCTAAGTCAATAAGAAACTGTCTATCTCCAATCATTATTCTTTTCCCTCAATATAATCTTGTAAATACGAAAAGCGTTCGGTAAGCTTTCCATTTTCTGTCATTTTAGCACGTTCTAAAACGCCCTCTTTATCATTATTAAAGAAAGCAGGAATCACATTTTCTAAAAACATTTCTCCAAAACCTTCACTTGCATCTTTAGGCAGTTCACAAGGTAAATTATCTACAGCCATTACTACAATAGCATCTTTGTGCTTGTAATCTACTTCAGACTCGGTTAGTGCATTATACCCGTAAATTGGATCTGCGATGGTAGATGCTCTAAGGGTTGAAGCGACAGGACCGTCTACATCACAAGAAATATCTGCAACAAATTTGATTTTAAAATCTACTGATTTAGCATTTTCTCTTGTAAATAAATAGGGTGCTCTATTTCCGTAAAAATGACCAGCAATAAAGAAATCTGTCACTTTTGCAAAGCGCATAAAATTAGAAACGTAAGCTTCTGGATAGTCATAGAAATGTCTATTGTTGGTATTCTCACCTTCCTTAGATTTGTTATAATCTAAAACATCTGCCAAACAATATACTGGTTCAGTAAAAGTTTCAGAAAGATATTCTACTACTGATACTTGTTTGATATGCATGGCGTCTAACATCTCTTTTGCACCAAACGCTACTTTGCCGTTACCCGTTAATAGTATTTTTAAATTAGGTAATTGAATTGCATTCAATGCTGTAATTAATTCTTGCCTATTGTCTAAAGTTGCTGCTTTTGGCAAACTAAACCCACCTGTTTTTAAACCTATTGCTCTAAAACCATTATAAGCGCCCACAATACCTGCATAACGGCCAAAACCAATTAAGCGTGCACCATTTTGTTTAATAATAGTTTCGTGGTCATACAATACTATATTTTTCTCTAGAATTGCATTTAATAAATCTCGGTTATAGGGTTGTTTTTTAATAGTATGGCTAAAGAAAAAATATTTTTTATTAGCAATTAAAGCTTCTACAGGTACTTCTTTTACCCCAAATAAAACATCGCAACTTACCATGTCTTCTGAAATCTCTAATCCTGCATCTGCATATTGCTTATCTGTAAAAACACGAATATCTGAACTTTCTACAAGAATTTGTGCTTCTGTAAATTGCTGTTTAAATTCTTTTAATTTTCCAGGTGAAAAAACAACTCTTCTATCTGGTGGATTTTTACGTTCTTTTATAATGCCAAACTTCATAATCTTCTCTTTTTTTAATCCTAAAAATGGTGCTGTTTAAATAGAATAATATTTGCTCGAAGATATTAGATTTTATAACGATAAACAACTGTATTTTTTATACTTTTGTACTCGGTATTTTAATTTAAAAAAAATACTTCTTTGACATTTTGGGGACGACTGGTTTTGACAGCAAGGACAGTGAATTTGTAAGCATATCGAGTTATGAAATAACACTCGTAAAACCTAATTTCAACTTTTTAAACGGCGAAGATAACTACGCTTTAGCTGCATAATCCGAATTATAGTAGGATTGGCCTCGGCACACTAGGTGTGCAAGCTTTATGTCCACGAACAGCCTTGATTTACGGCGTTTCACTTTTGGATATCGTAAAAGTAAATATAGAAAACTTGGTACTTTGACGGGTTTTTGAAACTAAAGAAGTTAAGTTTAAAGTGGATTGTTCTTAATCAGCTTTTAATCGAAAATTAAGAAAGAACTATATATGTAGAAAGCTTCTTGGCTGCTTGTTTGGACCCGAGTTCGATTCTCGGCGTCTCCACAAATAACAAAACCCACAACCTTTTATGGTTTTGGGTTTTTTATTTATATTAAAACTTATTTGTTCTTCCAAAAAGATTTAAAAAACAAACTCTTAAGGCTAAACCAGAAAGCCAAAATCCCTGGCAAATTAGTTTTAGGAGACTTCCCTTTTCCAATGCGTTGAATTTGAAGTTCATACCAGGGCAATTCTACACCGCCAAGTTTGTCCAAAAACTTAATACCAATTAAAGGTATCGGAGTTTCAAATCGTTTTACAGACCTATCAAAAATTTGATTAGGTAAATTAGGATATAAGCAAAATGGTCTTGCCAAACCAATAACGTCTAAATGGCCATCTTCCAAAGCGTTCTCCATTACCGAAACAGAACGAAAACCTCCCGTAAGTAACAAAGGAGTTTTAATCAATTTTCGCGCTTTTTTAATATAATCTAAAAAGTACGCTTCACGCGCAAGGGTACTTTTTTTGCGATCTCCCTGAATCATAGCAGGCTTCTCATAAGTCCCACCAGATATTTCAATCAAATCGATTCCTTCATTCCCTAGTAGGCGAATCACCTCCATAGATGCTTCTTCTGTAAATCCGCCTCGCTGAAAATCTGCCGAATTAATCTTAATTCCGATGGGATAATCAGCCCCAACTTGATGCCGAATTTCACGATAAATCTCTAAAACAAAACGCGCTCTATTTGATAAAGAACCGCCCCATTGATCTGTTCGAATATTGCTATTGGGAGACAAAAACTGACTGACTAAATACCCATGAGCTCCATGAATCTGACAACCTGTAAACCCTGCTTCTTTTAATATTCTAGCGGTATTTCCAAAGCGCTTAATGATGTTCCAAATTTCATCTTCTTTTAATGCTATTGGTACTTTAAACATCTTAGAAGCACTCCCCATTTTTAATGGTATTGCAGAAGGCCCTACTATTTTTTTATTAATTGCAGCAAAGGCCTGTCTTCCTGGGTGGTTTATTTGTGGCCAAAGATGTACACCTGTTCCTTCTGCTGATTTAGCCCATTCTTTTAATAATTCAAAATCTTTATAGTCTTCAACAACTACATTCCGCGCTTCACCCAACGCCAAAGAATCTACCATAACATTTCCAGTGATAAGCAACCCTGGATTTCCTTTTACCCAAACCCGATATGCATTTATTAAACCCTTGCTTGGTGCGTGGTGTCGCGTCCCAAAATTTTCACTCATTGCAGACTTTGCAATTCTATTTTTTAAAATGGATCCATTCGGTAAAGTAAAAGAAGAAGCGATATTTTTCATTGCTATATTTTTATCAAATATATTTAAAACATCAAACGAAAGGCTAAAAAAACCGCTTCTATTTTTGTTTTTAATTTTTTGAACAACTTCATTAATTCTCAAGTAAGTTTTTTATTTTATATAAACCCTCACCAAAAAAGTTCAATTTCACTCCCTTTGCCTCCACGGTATTATTCCTGAGAATAACTTTTTTTTTGGAAAACATTTATTATAAGTTACTAATTTTTAAATGCTTAACTTTACAAGTAGTTCATATTAACCAAAACTAAAATAAATGAAGAAACTAATTATACTCTTAATAACAGCAAGTTTATTTGTAGCATGTAATAATAAAAAGAAAACTGATGGTGAAGCGAACGCTTCAATGATTGAAGCCGCTCTAAATGGAAGTTTAAAAAAAGACCAGGCAACACCTCATATGCTAATTATTAACTATAACCTCAAAGAAATGAGTATTGAGGAACATTCCGAACTTGGAGCAAATGTTGCACCAAATTTTACACCAGAAAAAATTGAAGGACTCATTGGTAAATCATTTATTGGAAATACAAATACAGGAGTTTATGGAGGGGCTTACCAGTTTAGCTCTAAAGAAGCTGCTAAAAAATACATAATCTCAGAGTTTTGGTTAGGAATTGAGGCACATCCTAATTTAGTGAACTTTACAAAAGAAATGTATGCTGTTCCGCCATTTTCAAACAAATCAAACGGTATCTGGGCAAATAGAAAAACATCATCCAACCCTGATGATGCTATGGGCATGCACTTGCTAGTTGTTAAGTATAACTTGAAGGATATGACTCTTGAGCAACACTATCAACTAGGAGTTGATGTGGCGCCAAATTTTACATCTGAAAAAATTGAGGGTTTTATCGGAAAATCCTTCATTGGAAATACTGACACTGGAGTATTTGGAGGGGTATACCATTTCAAAAGTAAGGAGGCAGTCGATACTTATTTGAACTCTGAATTTTGGGAAGGAATTGAGAACCATCCTAATCTAGTGAATTTTACAAAAGAAATTTATGGTATTGCTCCAATTTCAACAGTTTCTAATGGAATTCCAATGCTTTAAATAGCTTATTTAAAAAAGTATTACCAACATAAATATAAAAAACCTACATCTTATGGTGTAGATTTTTTATATTCATTCAATCCGCCCCAAAACAGTTCTATTTTACTCCTTTCTGCTCCATCTTTAAACACCTAAATCAATTAATATTTAGTTTATTAGGTTTTTTTATATTCTAATCTAATTATTTTTTTAAGATTCTCCTTTTGTAACAATTGTTGCATTATATGCGTAAGAAGAGCACTACTTTTGTGTAAAATAAAATCACATGTTAAAAAAAGGAACCAAACTTTTTAGTATTCTAAAAATGAAATGCCCTAAATGCAATAAAGGACGTTTTTATGAAAGTCACCCTTACAATTTAAAAAAAATTGGAGAGGTTAAAAAAGAATGCAACAATTGTAATCTGAAATATGATATGGAACCCGGTTTTTTTCAAGGCTCTTATTATGTTTCTTATGGTTTAGGCGTAGCACTATTTGTTGCAATATTTGTACTTAAAATGCTAATTTTACCGGAATTGGCTTATCTATCTACGCTAATCTTAATGGTGGTTGTATTGCTTATTTTAGCACCTTTACTATTTGCACTTTCAAAAATTATATGGATTAATCTATTTATTCCTTTTGATAATACTTATTTTTAAAATCGCATACAGCAGAAGATTATTATACTGTTGTTCATAATAGAACAGCAATATCAAAAAATACCAGCATAGACATCAACATTATTTTATAACTAATGTTGCTGTAAAAGTTGCAAACAAATTATAAATTTGACTTTATTCAAATATCAAATATGAAAATAGAACAAATATATACAGGATGCTTAGCACAAGGAGCTTATTATGTAGAGAGTAATGGCGAAGTTGCAGTAATAGATCCTTTACGTGAAGTAAAACCATATTTAAAAAGAGCAAAATTAGACAATGCAAAAATTAAATATATTTTTGAAACACATTTTCATGCAGATTTTGTGAGTGGTCATGTAACTTTAGCAAAAGAAACTGGAGCTGATATTATATTTGGGCCAAATGCAACTACAAGTTTTAACGCTATTATAGCAGAAGATAATCAAATTTTTAAAGTAGGAAATATTACGATTACCGTATTGCACACACCAGGCCACACAATGGAAAGCTCTGTATATCTTTTAAAAGATGAAAACGGAAAAGATCATGCTATTTTTAGCGGAGATACTTTGTTTCTGGGAGATGTTGGTCGCCCAGATTTGGCTCAAAAACTGGGAAGCTTAACAGAAGAAGATTTAGCGGGTTTTTTATACAATAGTTTACGCACCAAAGTAATGCCTTTAGCAGATGATGTTATTGTATATCCTGCGCACGGCGCAGGTTCTTCTTGCGGAAAGAATTTAAGCAAAGAAACCGTAGATACTTTAGGAAACCAAAAAGTAACAAATTATGCACTTCGTGCGGATATGACCAAAGAAGAATTTATTAAAGAAGTAACCGATGGTTTGTTACCACCTCCTTCCTACTTTCCTTTAAACGTTCAAATGAATAAAGAAGGTTATGACGATTTTCAAGATGTGTTAGCTCGCAGTGCTCGAGCATTATCTCCAGACGCTTTTGAAGCTGCTGCAAATGAAACAGAAGCAATTATCTTAGATGTACGGCATCAAAATGAATTTGCAAAAGGACACATTCCTAGAGCTATATTTATTGGTTTGGATGGTAGTTTTGCTCCTTGGGTAGGTGCCTTAATTGCAGATGTTAAACAACCTATTTTATTAGTAACACCCACAGGTCTTGAAGCAGAAACAATTACACGTTTATCTCGAGTTGGTTTCGATAAAACATTAGGGTACTTAGAAGGAGGTTTTATTGCTTGGAAAAAAGCTTCTAAAGAATATGATACCGTTACTTCAATTAAAGCAGATACACTTAAAGGAATTAAAGAAGACGAAGATGTTCTAGTATTTGATGTAAGAAAAGAAGGGGAATTTTTATCTGAACATGTTTTAAATGCAAAGCACACTCCTTTAGATTACTTAAATAATTATTTAACAGCGTTTCCAAGTCAAAAAACTTTTTATGTGCATTGTGCAGGCGGATATAGATCAATGATTGCTGCTTCTATATTAAAAAGTAGAGGAATCCATAATTTAATTGATATTGCAGGTGGTTTCGAAGCAATAAAAAAATCAAAAATTCAAGTATCCGATTATGTGTGTCCATCAACTTTATAAAAGTGTACTATAATTATGTAGTGTTATAAGATATAGGATTTAATGAATCTTATGGGAGGTATAAATGATTGGAATTCCGTAAAAATAATTCCAAAGAATTGTTCTTCCTCTTCATCATTTATAAGAGCATTTCAATTAAAAAATAAAATAGGTTAACGCTATTAAATCTTTAGTTTTTGTTTTTGGAAAAACCATAGGTATTTTGACGCACAAAACCTTTAGGAAATGAAGCATCTCCTGGAAACCCTAATTCCACTTTACCACTGTCTTCTGGAATGTAGTTTGTTTTAAAAACATAATCCCAAATACTTAAACTAATTCCAAAATTAACACCGTATTTTCCTTCTGGCAAGTCTTGTGCATGATGATACAAATGCATTACTGGGTTATTGATTACATATTTAAATGGTCCATACGTAATTTTAATATTTGAATGATTAAAATGACCGATTATAATTGCAACAAAGTGCACGATAAAGGCTTGTTGCGGTTCAAATCCAAACAAAATCATAACTCCAAAAGTTTTCAAAGGTTTGTACAAAATATTTTCCATCCAATGATATCTTAGGTGTGCGGCAAATCCCATTTCTTTTACACTGTGATGTACTTTATGAAATTTCCAGAAGAAAGGGTATTTGTGTAATAAAGTATGTGTAAACCATTGTACAAAATCTAATACCACAAAAAAGACAATTAATTGCAGTGCTGTTGGCCAATCTGAAGGATTGAACACAGCCCAAGATTTATATGTAATACCAATGTCTGTAAAAACTATTTGTAACACTTTATAAAAACCACTAATAACTATAGAAAAAATAAAGAAATTAAAGAACATATAAAATCCGTCTAACCAAAAATCTTTTCTAAATATAGCTTGTTCTTTGCGCCATGGAAATACCATTTCTAAACCCCAGACAATCAAAGAGATCAAAATAAGACCCCAAAAATAATTAGTATAAAATGGCACTTCAAAAATAATAGATTTCCACGTCCAATCTAAAGTCCCGTTAAATGACCGTATAAATGCGTTTACGTATGAGTTCATCTTTACTTTTTGTTTTATAAATAACCTATTTCTTGTACTGATGTGGGTTTTCTCTCATTCCTTTCTTAAACAGTTTACGTATATTAGATCGCAAAGTAGTATCTAACCTCAAAAACAAATCTTTTACTTTTTCTGAAGACCTTCCTCTAAAAGTTGTTACATGGAATGTATCTGACTCTAAAAGGGGTTGCTTTGAAAAATAGTAATTAGAAACACAACATCTTATATCCTCTTTTAACACTTTACTAACAGAATGCCAAGATTTTTGATGCGTTGTCATTACTACCAACCTATTAAACTTGCTTTCTATAGTAGTTTGCGCTTGTTTTAAACCGTTTGGCCAAACCTCTAAATTACCACCGTTTTCTATCGTCCAATTTGGTGTAACATAATATAACAGATTTAAAACACGCCACCTTTCTCTATCTTTGTCATGAGAATTGTCTAAATGCGGATTCAAAAAATTGTCTTTTCCCATTAAAGACAAACCGCCAGCGTATAAATTTTCATCACCATAAACTTCCTTTAAACCGCAAATTTCTGAAATTAACTGAATTACTTTTTCGTCTTGAAAAGCATAAATTAAATCCTCTAAAAGACTATCATATTGATCCATTTGATAGGCTGTAAATTTAAACTCTCTTAAATTTTTTTTCCGAACAGCCTCATCTGTAGTTGGAAATTTATTGTGAATTTCTAAAGCCAATTCTTCAGGTAGTAAATCATCAATAAAAAAATAACCAATCTCCTTTCTTCGCGATTTGAAATCGTGTTTTAACACCTCTTTTTTCTGCATCAACTTCAGCAGGATAAGTTCAGAAATTTCATCTCTAGTCATGCATTACTATTTTTTTAGACATGTATTTTACAAAAGCTAAAATATAAAAAAACGGAAGAAATACTGCAGAACTTAGCGCTAATTTCAAATCTATCTCTTCCAAATACAACTCCCAAGAACCTACTTTCGAAACACCGTCAGAACTGCATTTTGCTATCGTTTCTTCCAGTAAAACACAAGTTTCCTTTTTCTGATATAGTTGAAGATTAATTCCGTAATCTGCCAAGGTTTTATAATCTAAATTATATTCCGTAGCTAAGAACAATGAACTTCTATAAAAAGTTCCTTGGTGGTGTAAACCATTTCTAATCCACATAGCAAATGACCAAGAAGGATACTTTATTCGCTTGTTTTTACTGTATATGAATGGTATTGTACTCCCTTCATAAATAATTCTTCCTGATATTAAATTGGTTCTATCTGTAATCTGTTTTTTAAAAACATTCCTCAAAGTATCTGGAGTGCACAAAACATCCTCTGCACCTAAAAAATACAACCAATCGCCCTTAGCCATTAAGACCCCTGTATTCATGGCTTCATAAATTCCAGAATCTCTTTGTGTTTTATAAAAAAAAGGTGCGGATAAAGTTCTTAAATATTCTTGTGTTTCTTCAGATGATTTACCATCAATAATCCAAACTTCAAAATCCCTAAAAAGTTGACTATTGATACTATCAATAGTCAACTTTAAACCTGTTATATTATTTAAAACAGGTATTATTATAGATAATTTTGGCTTGCTATCTTTCAATTATATAAAATATTTATCTAGTTTTCTACTTTCTTTCTCCCAACATAATATAGGAGCTACTTTTTTTTGATTCTCCTTTATCTCATGCATTAGTGTAGGATTATTTAAAAGATTCTGTATGGTAAAAGCAATTTCCTTTGGTGTGTAATCCTTTACAATTACACCTACATTATATTCTTTTATTATACTTGTAATCTCGGGTAACCTTCCCGCTACAATTGGAATACCTGCATGAATATAATCAAATAACTTATTTGGTAAAGAATATTCAAAGCTCAAGCCTAATGGCTCTTCTAAAACCATTCCTAGAGTCGCTTTTTTTGTGTAATTAAATAATTTTTCTCTAGAGATTCTTCCTAAAAAATAAACTCTGTCCTCCATTTTTTCTGCAGTAACGAAAGCTTTTAACTCGTCAGCTACTTTGCCGTAACCTATAATTATCAGATCAAGATTATCAATAAATTTCAATGCTTTAATCATTGGTTTCAAACCTCTTCCGGGGTTTAAAACACCCTGATATAAAACTACTCTTTTTGTTGTTGGGAAAACCACCTCCTCTAACTCTAATACATCACTTTTTAACGGAATATTTCTAATAACTCCCATGTTATTATGGTATTTCTTCTCGTAGAAATTTGCTATCGCTGCACTTACCGTATATGATTTTTTTATTTTAGGTAGAAAGAAACTTTCTAAAGCTCTCCAAAAATGTTGGACAAATACCCTCCCTTGTAGTTCTGGTCCTTCAGAGAAAAGCTCATGGCTATCATATACTAAATCAATTTTTTTTAGTCTACTTATAAAAAAACAAGCGGGCAAAGTATCTAAATCATTTGACAATATGTGATCAAATTTTTTGAAAATTAGATAAAAAAACAGTCTCAAATTATACTCTGCATAGAATAAAAAATTATTATTAAAAACATGCTTTACTCTAACAATATCATATGCTCGATTTACACCAATTGTATTTGACAAGGTTCTGCCATAGACTAATACCTCATAATTTTTACTAATTAGGTAATTGCATATTTTATGCACTCTATAATCGGTAGAAATATCATTAGTTACAGCAACAAATATTTTTTTATTTTTCAAAAATAAATTATTTTTAATTAAACATTAACTTGTTGCGCAACTTCAAATAATTTACCACCCTCACACTTTAATGTTTTCTGCTTAAACTTTACAATTAATTGATAATCGTGAGTAGCCATTAAAATAGTTTTTCCGTTTTTAGAAATTTCATTTAAAAGTTCCATTACCTCTAAAGATGTTTTTGGATCTAAATTACCGGTTGGTTCGTCTGCCAATATCAATTCAGGATCATTTAAAAGGGCTCTTGCAATTGCCACTCTCTGCTGCTCACCACCAGAAAGTTCAAATGTCTTTTTATAGTATTGCGATTTTAAACCTACTTTATCTAATACCTCATAAATTTTTTCTTTCATAAGATTGTTGTCTTTCCAACCAGTTGCCTTTAAAACAAACTTTAGATTTTCGAAAATATTTCGATCACTTAATAACTTAAAATCTTGAAATACAATTCCTATTTTTCTTCTTAAAAACGGAATCTCCTTTTCTTTTAAACCTTTTAAATCAAATCCTACAATACTTCCAACACCTTTTCTCAGCTGCAAATCTCCATATAAGGTTTTCATTAAACTACTTTTTCCACTACCCGTCTTTCCTATTAAATAACAAAATTCTCCTTTATTAATGGTTAAATTTACTTTAGAAAGAACCAAATTATCTCTTTGATAGATTTCTGCATTTTCTAGATGTAAAACAAGATTACTCATAATATTAGGTAGTTTCTACAAACTTAAAAGTTTCTAACGATTTTTTACTATGAATTCACAACAATTCTTACTTTTGATTAAAAATTGGAGATTCTTTTTGCATTCCTCTCCAACAAACCAAAGAATTATTCGTTACCTATTGAGAGAAACAAAATTTATATGAAATATCATTTTTTTAAAAAAGAGATGCTTTCTTTGTGTTTTTTCTTTGTTGCACTTCCTTTTTTATCGCAACAAACAATTGCAAATGCAACAGATATAACTAGCTATAATTCTGGCTTAAACTTATACAACACAAAAGCGTATGCTGCTGCTCAAAAGAAGTTTCACACATTTAGTAAAACTAAAAATATTGGTTCTAATTTAAAAGCAGATGCTTTATACTATGAAGCAATGTGTGCCATAAAACTAAATCAGCCAGATGCAGATAAAAAAGTACTTTCCTTTGTGGAAAATCATCCAAATAGCAACAAAAAAAATGGCGCTTTTTTTAATATTGGAACCTATTATTTCGCGAATAAAAAAGTTACTTATGCTCTAAAATGGTTTCAAAAAGTAGCTATTGATGGACTTTCAAGAGAAGACCAAAAAGAGTTAAATTTTAAAATGGGATATTGTTTTTTAACTGCCAATAATTTAACTTTAGCTAATAAGCGTTTTCTACCATTAATTAATGATGCTAAATATGGAAATGATTCTCGATATTATTATGGTTTTATAGCCTATAAATTAGAGGATTATGATATAGCAGAATCTACATTAAAAGAAATTGCAGACAATGAATCTTACCGAGCAGAAATTTCTTATTACTTATTAGATATTAGTTTTAAAGTTGGAAATTTTGAACGTTGTATAAAAGTTGGATTAAAATTATTTTCAACAATAGAAAAAAAATTAAAATCTGATGTCTCTAAAATTATTGGTGAAAGCTACTTCAATCTAAAAGAATATGAAGTTGCAATACCATATTTAAAAGGTTATCAAGGAATTAAAGGAAAATGGAATAATACAGATTTTTATCAATTAGGATATGCATATTACAAGCAAAAAGATTTCGAAAATGCAGTAAGTAATTTTAATAAAATTATTGATGAGAAAAATACTGTTTCTCAAAATGCGTATTATCACTTAGGTGAATGCTATCTGCGCTTAGATAAAAAAGCAGCCGCATTAAATGCTTTTAGATCTGCGGCAGAAATGAGTTTTAACAGGAGCTTGCAACAAGATGCAGCATTAAATTATGCCAAATTAAGTTATGAAGAAGGAAATCCTTTTGAAACTGTATCTAAAGTTTTACAAGATTATTTAAAAAAATATCCAACATCCAAAGAATATGCTCAAATTAATGAATTACTAGTTTCCTCATTCCTAAATGCGCAAGATTACAAAGGAGCTTTGCAATTTTTATCGCAAAAAAAGTCTAAAGAAAATACAGCTTTTAGCCAAGAAATTTCTTTGTATCGTGGCATTCAGCTCTTTAATGAGAATAACTATAACGAGGCTTTGTTACTATTTGTTGAAGGAAAAAAATCGATCACTATTGAAATAAATCAAAAAAGCAAATATTGGGAAGCTGAAACTATTTACATGTTACAAGATTATGAAACTGCTTTAACAAAATTTAGTGCTTTAAATACGTTGGTTAAACAAGATAAAACAAACACTTTTCTTTTATTAGATTATAACATTGGGTATTGCCATTTTAAATTAAAGGAATATACCAAGGCCTCCAAAGCTTTTGAAATATTTCTACAAAAAGATGCAATTCTAGAGGGTATAAAGTTTGATGCATTTACACGATTAGGGGATAGTTATTTTGCAACAACAAATTATAAAAAAGCAATTATTGCCTATAAAAAAGTAACCGATGATTTTGGAATAGGTGCAGATTATGCGACATATCAAATAGGCATGAGTTATGGTTTTATAAATGAAAATGAAGCAAAAATTATTGCGCTTAAAAAAGTAAATAGTGCATTTCCTATTTCACACTTAAAAGATGACGCTTTGTATCAGCTAGGAAACACCTACTCAACACTTAAAGATTCTGAAAATGCACATGTTGCTTATAATAGACTGGCAGAAAAACATCCTAAAAGCATCTTTTTATCTAGAACGTTGTTAAGGCAGGGTTTGCTTTATTTTAACAACAATGCTTACAAAGAATCTTTAATAAAGTATAAAATGGTAGCGGCAAAATTTCCTAATTCTCCTGAAGCTATAGAAGCGGTTACTAATGCAAGAAAAGTGTATATAGAAGAAGGTAACTTAAACGATTATGTTGCTTGGATAACTACTTTATCGTTTATAAATAGTAACAATGCACAATTAGAAAATACGACATTTGCAGTAGCAGAAAAAAAATATTTAGATGCTAAAAATGCGAAAAACACCATCGAAAGTCTTCAAAAATATAATAAAGAATTCCCTGAAGGAAGTTATAAAATAAAAGCATCTTATTATTTAGCAGAGGTGTTTTTTAAAGAAAAACTATTTCAAGAAGCAATTCCCTATTATACTTTTATTCTTGAAGAAAACCGTTCTGAATATTCTGAAAACTCTCTAAATAAATTATCTCAAATCTATTTAGATAAAGATGATTTTAAAAGTGCGCTTCCCGTTTTAAAAAGGTTGGAAGAAGAAGCATATATTTCTGAGAATATTCTTTTTGCGCAAAGTAATTTAATGAAAGGCATGTATGAAACAGAAGCTTATAAACTTGCAATTACGTATGCTAAAAAATTATTAAGAAAAGATAAAATAAGCAATAGATTAGAGCACGATGCTAAAAAAATAATTGCGAGAGCTTCTCTTAAAAATAATGATTTTATTAGTGCTAAAGAATATTATGCTGAAATAGAAAAAACTGCAGACGGTGAACTTAAAGCAGAAGCTTTATACTACAATGCATTTTTCAAAAATCAGCAAAAAGAATATGAAGCATCTAATAAAGTTGTTCAAGAATTAATTGCAAAATATACTGCTTACAAATATTGGGCTGTAAAAAGTTACGTAATAATGGGTGAAAATTATTATGCTTTAAATGATGTCTATCAGGCTAATTTTGTTTTAGAAAATGTAATAAAAAACTTTAAAGAATTTAAAGATATTATAGAAGACGCTAAAACTGCATTAAACACGATAAAACAAAACGAAGCCAAAAAAAATAATTCAGTAACTCCGCAAAAAAAGAAATAATGAGAAAATGCTTTTTCCTTTATAGTGTTTTAATAGTAGTTTTTTCTTCAAATGCTCAAGAAAAAAAGAAAGACACAATTATAAAAACTGAGATTGTAAACGTAATTACAAAATACAACCCTAAAATTTCAGATGCAAAAAAAATAAGGAATAATCCAAAGGTAATTCTACTAAAAAAAAGCAACAAGAAAAAATTAAAATACAGCATTTTGTCTGCTCCTGTTGCTTCTACATTTATTCCTAAAACAGGAGTTGTAAAAGGCATTAATATTGGCGTAAAAGAAAGAATTTACAATAACTACCTAGCAGTCGGCTATGGTAATTATGCAAGTCCTTATGCAGAACTATTTATCCATAAGAACACTCGTTTTAATAATGATTTTGGCATCCATACTAAATATAGTGCCTCCAAAAAAAATATTAATAAAACTAGTTTAAATAGCACTTTTTCAAATTTTAGTATGGCAACTTTCTTCAAACAACAAGAAAGATATTTTGACTGGAAAGTACGTTTAGATGCAACACAAAATAATTATAATTGGTATGGTTTGCCATCCGATAAAGCTTTTACAGAAAACACTATAAAAAGTATTAATGAAGCACAAAAACATGCACATTTAAAGTTGGAAGGAGCCTTTAGTTTTCATGATTCTTATATAGATTTTAGTAAAATTTCTGTTTCTCACTTTACTGATAAATTTAATAGTTCAGAAACACTTGTGAATTTTGAGACAAAATTAGATTTTCCTTTAGACAGATTAAGTGCTAATTTAAATGATATTTCAATACTTACCGGAATAGCCTTTTTGAAAGGTGGTTTCCAAAATAATTATGCAAATTCTAGTGAAATAGACTACAATATAATAACTGCAAAAATAATTCCTAATTACAAAGCAGCGTATTTAGGTGTTTCCTTAAATATAGGTTTAAGGGCGTTTATCTCTTTAGACTTAGAAAATGATGTTACTAACTTTTTTATGTTTCCTAACTTACTTTTGCAAACAAGTATTTTAAAGAAGTATATAAATGGATATGCTGGTTTTTCAGGAGATTTAGAAACCAATACATACAAGAAATTTACAGAAGTAAATCCGTATGTTTCACCAACCCTATTCATAACTCAAACGGTACAATCTTCAAATTTATTTATTGGTTTCAAGGGAAATATTACACGAAACCTTAACTACAATATAAAGGCAAGTGTTACAAAAGAAGAAGACAAACCTTTATTTTTAAGAAATAACTCTAAATCTAACGGCATTGCAACTATTTCCGATGGAGAACCTTTAAAAGGTTATGAATATGGAAACTCCTTTAGTATTTATTATGATGATGTAAATACCACCTCTATTTTTGCAGAAATAGAATATCTTTTTGATAAAACCTTAACTTTTGCTACACAAATTAAATATGACAATTATACAACTACAACAGCACTAGAAAACTGGAATCTCCCGGGTTTAAAAGCTTCCTTTTTAGCAAAATTTAAAAACGAAAAATGGTACGCTACTTTAAATATTTATTACAGAAGTGAGCGCAAAGATGCGCTGTATACTGCGAAATTCCCATCAAGCATAAATGGTGTAAAGACCGTATCTTCTTTTGCGGATGTTAACTTAAACGGTGGGTATCATTTTAATGATAAATTTTCTGCTTTTTTAGAATTAAACAATGTGTTAAATACAAATTACCAACGTTTTTCAAATTTTGACACGCAAGGATTTCAAGCGTTGGCAGGAATTACCTATAAGTTTGATTTTTAAATAATATGCTTTCTCATTTCATTTTTGTAGTTTTATAAAAATAAATTTTTACAATTATGAAAAAAATACTATTCTTAAT
>OJEO01000246.1_pt1 | contig 23840 bp, 14 predicted proteins | sample 1593621 | NCBI WGS metagenome assembly OJEO01 (sample SAMN05416875, study PRJEB24817) | seawater metagenome | isolation source: Sea water | place: Canada:Atlantic | collected 2013-11
CGGCATACGAGATGTAGAGAGGTCTCGTGGGCTCGGAGATGTGTATAAGAGACTGGATAAAAAGTTAGTAACATCTTCAGTTTCATTTTCAAGCGGCACAGTAGAATCTAAAACCGAAGAAGCAATTTATTTATTAACAGCTTTGTTTATAGATACTTATTACAGAAAAATGGCTATCGTAGCAATAATTGTCATTTTTATACCTATTTGGATGGCTAGTTTTAACTAGGTTTTTTAAAAAGTATATTGAATTTGTAAACTACTATAATAATTACGAGGTAAACCAGGGTAGTAGTACCGAGGTTCACTTCCACCAAAACCAGAGGCATTAATTAAAATTGAGGAAGCATACATTGAATTAGTTACATTATTAATGCCTGCTGAAAGCCGGATATAAAAAGCATCTGCTATCGCCTTTTTATATTCGGCTTGTATGTTTAATAGGTTGTATGAATTACTATACAGCGAGTTGCTATCGGTTATTGGCTGACTCCCAATGTGTCTAAAGTTTGAGGAGATACCTATCCCTGAGTTGTGATAAACTCGTATTCCTGCGGTTATCTTTTTATCAGGCACACCCGTGAGGTCATTTCCTGAAAAATCATCTGCTTCATCTACAAAATCAAGAAACTTGTGAAAATTAAATTCTGCATTTATAAAAGGATTAATTTCAAAACCTGAAGCTATATTAAAGCTATAATTTGCCTGAAACTCCAAACCTCGATGATGCGTTTTACCAGCGTTTCTACCTATAAATTGATCGTTGCCCACACGTTCAGCCACCAAAAGATTGGATATAGACAATAAATAAGCGGCAGATTGTAAGTGTAAATTTCGGTTGAAGAAATATATATCGGTTCCAACTTCATAATTCCAGCCGGTTTCGGGACCAATGTCTGGATTTATAATTCCCTCGGGTGTTAAGGTTTCTTCTAGACTAGGATAATTAAACCCTTTACTAATATTTCCGTAGAAAGAAGTATTTGACGATACCGTATATAATATATTTAGGTTTGGTGCTACAATAAGATCAAAATTTCTATTGGCAGATGTATTTTCGCTTCCTGTATTAAAAGCATCGGTATAATCGTAGGTAGTTTTATTTACATTTACGCCAATTTCTGCTTCAAGAGTAGCGGTAAGAGGGAAAATGGTAGTAGCAAATGCGTTTAATTGTTTTCTAATTTCTTTATTGTTGCTAAGTAAATTACCTTCTAGACTACCTTGGCTGTTATTTTCTTCATATAAATTTTCAATTGTTTTCCAACGGTATTCATCTTGATACCATTCACCTCCAAAACTTACGGAGGCTTGTCGTGCGTTAAAAGTGAACGATTTGGCAAATACTGTTCTGGCACCATAGCCATTCGTTATTTCATCTAAAATATTAAAGGGGCGTGGCTCATAGTGATCTGAATACGTATAATAGACGCTCGTGGTATTACTAAAAGTTTCCGAAAATGTACTGGAAAAACTAAGACCGGTTACCGTTTGGCGGTTGTCTTCGTAGCCTTTAGAAGCATCCCAAGTAAAAGCAGCTTGTGAGGGATCTTCAGTAAAATCTGTTAATCCTAACGAACTAGGTATCTGTGCATTATTGTTAATGTGGTTTACTAAAAAAGAAAGGCTGTACTTTTCATTAAACTTATAGTTTGTGTTTAGAAAATAGCTATTTCGATTATATCGACTGTTATCACGATATCCGTCTTTTTGTAGGTGATCATAATTAAAATGAAGAGATAGGTTTTCTTCCTTAACTGATGCACTTAGCGTATTTTTAAATAATCCGTAGGAGCCCGCTGTTACTGTATTTGAAACGTTAGTCCCGTTAGTTAAAAGCTCTTTGGAGTTGAGCAGTAATGTACCACCAAGATTGGTTCCGTATTGTGTAGCTTTTGGACCTTTTATAATTTCAATATTTTGTATGTCGTTAGCGTCGTAACTATCAATAGCCGTTTCACCTACACCGTTAGTAATAGGTATTCCATTAAAATAAGCTCGTATTTTATTAGTACCATACAATGTTCTAGAACCTACACCCCGGATGGTGATTCGGTTCGTATTAATAGCTCCTTGCTGAATATATACCCCAGGTGTTTCATTAATTGCTGAAACTAAATCTACCGGGCTGTAAGCTTCAATAGTTTCTGAAGAAATATCTGAAGTAGGCACAAGTACACCACTTTCTTTTTGAAACTTGGAAGCCAAAATAACGGGTTCCAATTGTTCGGTTTCCTTTATTCTTTTCAAAATATAGGTTTTACCTGTTTCTGAAACAGTGATCATTTCGGAATAAAAATCAGGATGCTGAAGCATAACTGTAACAGGAAGCTCAATTTCTGAAAAAAAAGAAAATGCTCCATTTGAATTTGTGCTAACCATTAAAGAGTCGTTAACCCTTGCCGAAACACCTTCAATTGGTACGGTATTTTCAGTTATAACAATACCAGTAATTTGGGCTGTACTATTAAAAAAGACGGCTATAAAAATAACCGTCATAATGTGTTTTATCTGCATAGAAATTTTCTGTTATTGGTCGTAGCTTACTTTCCAAATGGTGTTTCCGGTATCGTCATTTACCAATAAAGCTCCGTCTGGAGTTACCGTAACACCAACTGGACGCCCATAGACGTTTCCTTCTGCTTCATTGGCGATAAAACCACCGAGAAAATCTTGTTGCTTACCAGCTGGTTTTCCATCCTTAAAAGGAACAAACGTTACTTTGTAACCTGAAAATTTTGAGCGATTCCAAGAACCGTGTTGGCCAATAAAAGCACCATTTTTGTACTTTTCTGGAAATTGGTTACCCGTATAAAAAGTGAAACCTAGAGAAGCGGTATGTGGTCCTACTGAAACATCAGGTACAATTGCTTTTGCAACTAACGAATCTGCTTTTCCTTCCATTCTAGGATCTTCAATTTGACCAAAATAGGAGTAAGGCCAACCGTAAAAACCACCTTTTTGTACACTAGTTATATAATCGGGAACTAGGTTATCACCTAATTTATCGCGTTCGTTAACTGCTGTCCATAGATCACCAGTAATAGGATTCCAGTCCATCCCAACAGGATTTCGTAAGCCACTTGCGTATATAATTTCGCCACTACCATCTAGATTCACTTCGAGAATGTTAGCACGTCTAATTTCTTCTTTCATTCCGTGTTCGCCAACATTACTAGCTGATCCCACCGAAATATAAATTTTATCTTTTTCATCATTCGTAATAATGTTCCGTGTCCAGTGATTGTTATAACCTCCAGCTGGCAGTGAAACAATCTTGGTTCCTTTTTCATCTTTCAAGGAAGTTTGACCTTCTTTATACGGATATTCGTAAAGCCCGTCGGTATTAGCTACATAAAATGCATTACCAATTACAAGCATACCAAACGGTTGATTTAAGTCTTCTAAAAATGTTTCTCTCACTTCAAATTCACCATCTTTGTTTGCATCACGAAGGATGGTAACTTTATTGGCACTGCTTCTAGTATTCGATTCTACCACGAAAATATCATTGTTAGGCGCAATGTATGTCCAACGTGGGTTATCAAAACCATCGGCAAATTTGGTGACGGTAAAACCTTCTGGAGCTGTAGGTTTTTGGTTTTCTGGCCAATCTACCATATTATAAACCTTAGCGGTAGATTTTGTAGCGTAAGGAGCTGGTAAAATTAAATCGCCTACAGCAGTTTGTACCGTATCGGCAGTGTATTCTTGCTCAGTTAAATCAGGGTCGGATTTTGCTTTCTTTTCTGCAAATTGTTGCTTACAAGAAAGAAATACGAAGCTAAAAACAAGGGTGATTAAAGTAAATTTTTTCATAGTGATTTTCTTTTCCCCTTAAAATACTATGAAACTTTCAGAAAAGTAGTCTAGGATGGAATAGTTTAAAGTTTATTTAACTGTTTCAGCGATGTAAATTAAAAAATCCACAGTCCTAAAGATATAGGAATGTGGATTTTTATATTCTTTTCTTAAGAAAATTTTTGTTCGTCGAACGGAGTCGAGACGTTAGTTATTCAACATAACTGGCATTACAAGCATGGTAACTTGTTCGCCTTCATCTAAACCATCTACAGGGGTTAAGATTCCTGCGCGGTTGGGTAAAGACATCTCTAAGGAAACATCATCGCTTGTTAAGTTGTTCAACATTTCGGTAAGGAAACGCGAATTAAACCCTATTTGCATATCGTCACCTTGATAATCGCACGTTAAGCGCTCTTCTGCTTTGTTGCTGTAGTCAACATCTTCAGCAGAAATATTAAGCTCAGATCCTGCTATTTTCAATCGAATTTGGTGTGTGGTTTTATTTGAGAAAATAGACACACGACGTACTGAGTTCAAAAACTGGTTGCGGTCAATGCTCAACTTGTTCGGATTTTCTTTTGGGATTACCGCTTCATAATTAGGGTACTTTCCATCGATAAGGCGACACACCATTTCGGTGTTTTCAAAAGTAAACTTCGCATTGCTTTCATTGTACTCAATCGTTACTTCTTCTTCACTACCAGCCAAAATGCTTTTCAATAAATTCAAGGGCTTTTTAGGCATAATGAATTCAGCATTTTCGGTTGCTTTTAAGTCCTCACGAGTATATTTTACCAACTTGTGCGCATCGGTTGCTACAAAAGTTAATCCTTCCGAAGAAAACTGAAAAAATACGCCACTCATCACTGGACGAAGATCATCATTACCGGTTGCAAAAAATGTTTTATTGATGGCAGTTGCCAACACATCACCTTGTAATATTGTTGAAGACGGATCGCTTAATTCTACCGCATTCGGAAATTCTTCGCCATCGGCATACGCCAAGGCATATTTACCGTGATTGCTGCTTATTTCTACCGTGTTGTTTTCTTCAACTGTAAACGTTAACGGCTGTTCAGGGAACGTTTTTAAGGTGTCCAATAACAAACGCGCAGGAATGCAAACGCTGCCTTGCTCACTGCTTTCTACTTCCAGTTTTGAAGAAACCGTAGTTTCCAAGTCAGAAGCTGAAACGGTAAGGGAGCTTCCGTCTAGGTTAAACAAAAAATTATCTAAAATAGGAAGCGTGTTGTTATTGTTGATAATGCCCCCAAGCACTTGTAGTTGTTTTAGTAAATACGAACTCGATACGATGAATTTCATTCTCTATATTTTGTGGAAATAGTTGATTTTCAATTTCTGCTGAACCATATTCAGCATACGTACAAATATATCTGAAATGCGACGGTTTTGAAAACTAATTTATTAACAGTTAGCGGGTATAGCGACGTTTTCTGAAATATTGAAAGAGAATCCCAAACACAGCGAGTAACCCTAACGGTAACAGGATGTTAATAAGTTGCCATTGCGTGCGTTGCTCGGCTGTTTTTTGAGGATCAAGGAACGGAACAGCAATTTCCTTGCTGCGAATGTTTATAAGTCCGCTGTCGTCCAATAAATAATTGACGGTATTCAATAAAAACTCTTTATTTCCGTAGAATGTTTGGGTAAATTTATCAAAGCCCAATTCCAACGGGCGATTGCCGTCCAACTGGTTTTTAATGATATCGCCATCACTTACAACAACCATTTTGGTAGGAGTAGAGGTTTCTCTATTTTCTGAATACTGAAACGGTTTTACCCTATTGGTAAATGCTGAAGGGAATTTACCTTCCAGCAAGACGGCCAATGGTTTTTCGCCAGCATTGTATTGCGAAGGGTTTGGACCTTCGTTAACCGTCTTTAAATTTTCGGGAATTTCGGTGTCGAGGTTTATTTCGTAGGGTACGCCTATCACTTCGGTTATGGGTGAAGTAGATAATAAAACGGTTTTATCTATTTGGTTTGGCAGCGTATCAATCGTACTGGCATAATCAAACTTAACGGCTTCAATATTTGTGACAATAGGATGGTTGTTCGCGCTACTGCTCAACGGACTAAAAAACCACGGATATCGATTGTATTGCGATTCCCGTTCACTTCCTTGCGCTAATACAATAGGAGCGGAGTACACATCTTTCACCAAGTTTGGGTTTATGCGCAAACCATATTTAAAGAAGAAATCGTTTAAATTAATATCTTTCCCGAAGGCAAAGGTTTTTCCGCTTATGGAGTCCACTTTGTTTTCGGTAGCATCGAAAAGCCACAAAGAACGACCACCGCTCATTGTATATTGGTCTAAAATGTATTTTTCAGAATCGGAAAAAGCCTCGGTAGGTTTTGCTGCAATGATTAGGTCAAATTCGGTCAATGCTTTCAAGGTTTTGTTGGGTGAAACGGCAGCCGAATCTAAGGTGAAAGGAGCTAAAAAGTAGTAATCTTTTAAGGTAGAAAGGAAATCGGCCACATAGCGATCGCCGAGTTCTTTATTTCCTTTTAGAATAGCAACCTTCCGTTTTTTAGGGTTGACCAACTTATTAAATCCATCGGCAAACGCATACTCTAGGTTTTGTATGGAGTTGTTAACGCGTTCTTGCGTGGTGGTGCCCAACTGATTTTTAAGCAATGGAATAGCCACGCTTTTTTCATTGTAATACGCCAACGCCCAAGGGAAAACGGTTTCGGTGCTTACTTTTCCGTTTTCGCGGACTTCAACTTGCGCGCCCATCATTTCACGTTTGGCAAATTCTTGTTGCAAGGCTTGTGGGTCATCTACTTCTAACGGGTTGATAAACTCGTATTTAATATTTGGGTTATAAGCAGAAAACTCTTCCAGTAATTGTTTGGTTTCAGCTTGTAAACGATTGAATTCCGCAGGAAAATTACCTTCCAAAAAAACATCGATTACAATGGGTGATTTTGCAGTAGCGATGGTTTGTTTGGCGGCTTCAGAAAGGGTGTATCGTTTGTCTTGTGTAAGGTCGAAACGTTTATAAACATAAGACGAAAGAACATTTACAACTATAAATGCAAGCACGGTTACAACGATATATTGAATGGTTCTTTTATTCATATCAATTACGTTTTTTCAGCTTTAAGACAGTAAACGATATAAAAAGAGCTGCAATACTCAAAAAATAAACAATATCCCGTGTATCCAATACACCACGAGCTACACTATCAAAGTGTGCTTTCATACCGAGTGTTTCAATAGGGAAATCGATACCTAAGTTGGTAATGCCTTCAAATCCATAGTACAGTACAAAACATAAAAAAACCGAGATAATAAACGCTACAATTTGGTTTTGCGAAAGGGTAGAGGCAAACACGCCAATAGCCGTATAAGCGAGTACTAAAAAGAGTAATCCAATATAGGAACCCAATGTGCTGCCCACATCCCAATTACCGGGTGGATTTCCTAATTGCGAAATAGTAATGATGTATAATAAAGTTGGTAGAAGTGCTATAATGATAAGAATGACGGCTCCAAAATATTTGCCAAGAACAATGTTTTTTACTGAAATAGGTTTGGTTAATAATAATTCTAAGGTGCCCATTTTCAGCTCGTCGCTAAAACTTCGCATAGTTACAGCAGGGATAAGAAACAATAACACCCAAGGTGCTAATTGAAAGAAGGATGATAAATCGGCAAACCCAGCATCGAGAATATTATAATCTCCGGTAAACACCCAAAGAAACAACCCATTAATCAATAGAAATATTCCAATAACCAAGTACCCGATCGGGCTAGCGAAGAAAGCTGTTATTTCACGTTTAATTAATGCAGTCATATATTCTATGCTAATGTATGAAGCGTATCCACGCTCCAAGCGGCGGCTTTTTCTTTAAACTTCGGCTTTGTTTCGGCCCAAACGCCTTTAAATAAATCACTGTGACGGTAAGCTTCTAAATCTGCTTCTTCCTTCCAACGGCTATAGGTGAAAAAGATTGTTTCGTTATGTTTATCACGATATAATTCTAAAAACTCACACCCGGGAAAATTCCGTATTTTATTTTTTATGATTTCAAAATTAGCAAGAAATGCAGGGATTTCCTCTTGTTTAAATTCCATTTTTACGATTCTGGTAAACATATAATTTTTTGACTATTTAAAATTGATAGATACAGTATCCCAGTATTCTAATCCAAATAGGGTTGACGCGCTCCCTACCGTACTAGGATTGCTTTTATAGATTGCCAACTCTAAATACTTGGATGAATTCCACAGTGCTAATTTTTTTCCGTCTTCTTCCCGTTTATCTGCTGGTAATTCAAAGTTTATAGCATCACTGTAATTTGTAAATATAGTTTCAAAAGTTGCTCGTCGAGCTTGAATGGTAAATTCACGTCCTTTACCCACTTCTTCAAACAAAGACCTTGTAATGTTGCTAACCACATTCCCGTAGTTATCAATATAGATGACGTTTCCTATAATTTGATTGTTTTCGGTATTTACGACCGGTTGTAGCCCTCTAATTTCTTTTATTTCAGTAATAGGTTTCCCAATAACATCTAATGTTCCTCCACGTGCAATATGGCAGGCGACTTTTACAAACACGTCCAACACAGGGAAATTGGTTTCAACCCGATCGTGAATATTGATTTCCACAATTTTTTCAGCTTTAATTTCTGAAGCAAGCATCGAAATAATCCCATTGTTAGCGCAAATAAAATAATGACCGTCTAAATAAACGGCGATGTGTTTGTTTTCAGGATTTAATTCTGAGTCAATCCCAATTAAATGTATGGTGTCTTCTGGAAAACTACGATAGGCATTTTGAATTATATAAGCAGCCTCCGTAATATGAAAAGGGGAGATCGAATGCGAGATATCAACAATTCTAACATCGGGCAATTCACTATAAATAGCTCCTTTTACTGCTCCGGCAAAGTGGTCTTTCTCTCCAAAATCAGTCGTAAGGGTAATGATGGGCATTGTCGATTGTTGATATTTTGTTAAAATAAGTACTACAAAAATAAGGTACTTTTGTTATAGGAAAAACTATATTTACACTTAGTATAAAATCTTATAAACATTCTGCTTTTGAACGAACTTATAATTGAATTGACCGAAGTAAGTCCACGCGAATTTTTTGGGCTTCAAAATGCAAACATAGATCACCTTAAAAAGTTTTTTCCAAAACTTAAAATTGTTGCTCGCGGAAGTAAAATCAAAGCGTATGGTGATGAAGAAGTTCTTGAGGAGTTCGACAAGCGAATGAATATGTTACTGGAACACTTTGGGAAATACAATAAAATAGATGAAAATGTAATTGAGCGTGTATTACAAAGCGAAAGCAAAGAAGATTACGAAACTCCGGTAAGCGCTGGTGAAGTATTGGTACATGGTGTAAGCGGAAAATTAATAAAAGCGCAAACGGCCAATCAGCGTAAATTAGTAACCCTTATGAGTAAAAACGATATGGTTTTTGCCGTAGGACCTGCCGGAACCGGAAAAACATATACGGGTGTTGCCTTAGCTGTAAAAGCATTAAAAGAAAAAGAAGTTAAGCGTATTATTTTAACTCGCCCTGCAGTAGAAGCAGGCGAAAATTTAGGATTTCTCCCAGGCGATTTAAAAGAAAAACTCGATCCCTATATGCAACCGTTGTATGATGCGCTACGCGATATGATTCCACATGAAAAACTGGAATCTCATATGGAAAAAGGGATTATTCAAATTGCCCCGATGGCGTTTATGCGTGGCCGTACATTGGATAACGCTTTTGTAATTCTCGATGAAGCACAAAACACTACCCATGCACAAATGAAAATGTTTCTTACCCGTATGGGAAAAAACGCAAAATTTATGATTACCGGCGATCCTGGACAGATAGATTTGCCACGCCGGGTTATTTCAGGATTAAAAGAAGCGTTACTTGTTTTAAAGGACGTAAAAGGGGTTGGAGTTATACATTTGGACGATAAAGATGTTATACGCCACCGACTTGTTAAAAAAGTTATCGCTGCCTACAAGTCAATTGAGAATGTTGACTAACTTATTATTTACTGAATAAAGCATACATTATAATGAATACTTTAACTGCTACAAATTTCAATTTTCCCGGTCAAAAAAATGTATATCACGGAAAAGTTCGCGAAGTCTATACGTTAGAAAATGATACCTTGGTCATGATTGCAACCGATAGACTAAGTGCTTTCGATGTAGTGATGCCCAAAGGGATTCCATATAAAGGACAGATATTAAACCAGATTGCCACCAAAATGATGCGTGATACGGAAGATATTGTCCCAAACTGGTTAACTGCGACACCCGATCCTAACGTAGCAGTAGGCGAAGCCTGTGAGCCTTATAAAATTGAAATGGTTATTAGAGGCTATTTAAGCGGCCATGCAGCTCGTGAATACAAAGCCGGAAAACGAATGCTTTGCGGGGTTTCTATGCCAGAAGGAATGAAAGAAAACGATAAATTCCCTGAGCCGATTATTACTCCCGCTACAAAAGCCGAAGCAGGTGATCATGACGAAGATATTTCTAGAGAAGAAATATTAAAACGTAATATTGTTTCAGAAGAAGAGTATCTTCAGCTAGAAGATTATACCCGTAAACTGTTTAAGAGAGGAACCGAAATTGCAGCTAAACGCGGATTGATTTTGGTAGATACTAAATATGAATTCGGAAAAACCAAAGATGGAAAAATTGTCTTGATCGATGAAATCCACACGCCAGATTCTTCTCGATACTTCTATAAAGAGGGATATCAAAAACGTCAAGATAATAATGAAACCCAAAAGCAATTATCTAAAGAATTTGTAAGACAATGGTTAATTGAAAATGGTTTTCAAGGTCTTGAAGGACAAGAAGTCCCTGAAATGAGTGATGATTACATTAAAACTGTTTCCGAACGATATATTGAGTTATATGAAAATATAACAGGAGAAAAATTTGTAAAAGCAGCTATTTCAGATATCCAAACAAGAATACAAAGCAATGTATTAAACTATCTTCAAAATTAATAATTGAATATCTACATTAAGAATTAATTTACAATTAGTGTTTTTTACTTGTTTTTTTATTTAAAAAAAACCTATATGTTGCACATAATTAAATTATTTTTAAAATAATTAGATATTTATTAAAACCGTATCTGTTTTTTTTTCGTAAGTAAAGTGTAAATGTTTCTATCTCCCCAAGAAACGCAAGTCTAATTAATCAAAAAAACACTTTATGGAAAGAACAATTACTCGAAACTTTTTTTTATTAGTTTCTATTTTGTTAACGACAAGTTTGTCCTACGGGCAATATGTAGTTACAAATAACAACGACAGTGGACCCGATTCTTTTCGGGAGGCCATTAATCAAGCCAATACAGATGGTGCGGCCAGTACGATAACATTTGATGCCGATTATACCATAACACTTTTAACTACTATTGTTTATAATGAATCTCAATCTTTAACCATTACTGGAACAGGAATGGGAAATACCGTAATTGATGGTTCTTCTTTGCCTGTGGGTTCTTATGCATTAGGAATTACAAATACAGTTGGAGTACCTGTAACTATTTCTGACATATCTTTTAATAATGGACTAAATGAAAGTATTTTATCTTTCTTTACGAATTCAGGAATGATGTCGGTTACTAACTGTGAATTTGATAATAACAATGCAAACGCAAGTAATGGTGGAGCCGGTATAAACTCAGTTGATTCAAACTTAACAGTGACTGGCTCCTTGTTTACAAATAATACTGCAACTGTAGATCCTACCTCAAGTGGAGGAGCAATAACACAATTAAATGGAGGTACACTTACGGTAATTAACTCTACATTTTCAAATAATACTGCAAATCGTGCAGGTGGAGCCATTGAGGTAAGTTCTCCAGACCTTATTACGATTACAGATTCAAATTTTGACGGAAATACAGCTGTAGGTCCTCCCGGAAACGGAGGATCTCTTCATATTACAGGAAGTGCAGATGCAACGATTACAGGTTCAACCTTTACAAATAATGTTGCTGCTTTAGAAGGAGGCGCCTTATGGAATGGATTAGGAACCATGACAGTTTCAAGCTCTACAATAGATGCCAATGAAGCCCAAGGAGCTGCTGCGGATGATGGTGGTGGAGGTATCTTCAATAATGGCGGAACACTTTTAGTGAACGCTCAAACAACTATAACAAATAATATAGCTTCTGGAACTTCAGGTTCTGGTGGTGGTGTTTTTAGTGTAAATGGAGATGTTGAAATTTCAGATCCCGACACACAAGTAGCCTTAAATATTGCTAATCGCGCAGGTGGAGGTATTGAAATAATAGATGGTTCACTTACGCTTACTGATGCAACATTGAATGAAAACAATGCTGGTGTTGCCCCTGCAACTGCGAATCCAGGAAATGGTGGAGGTATTCACATTTCTAATGTCGCAACTGTAACCATAAGCGGAGGGAATGTTCAAGCTAATATTGCAGCCAATCAAGGTGGTGGACTTTGGAATCAAGCTGGAAGCACCATGACGATTACAAATACTCCAATACCAAATATTAATGATAATATCGCTAGTGGCGATGGAGGTGGAGCTATTTATAATAATGGTGGAGCACTTGAAGTACAATCAGGAAATGTATTAAGTAATAATATAGCAGATGGAGCTTCAGGTTCTGGAGGTGCAATCTTAAATGCTACCCCAGGAACATTTGTAGTTGATGGAGTAACGTTTTCAGGAAATACAGCAAACCGTGCAGGTGGTGCCATAGAAATTGCATCAGTTGCAGGAGAGTCTTATAGCTTTTCTGAAGTAACTTTAGATGGAAACTTTATAGCAACACCCGCACCAGGAAATGGTGGTGGGTTACATATAAGTGGACCGGGTGATGTGACTTTTACTAATAGTATAATTCAAAATAACACAGCTGTAGAAGGTGGTGGACTTTGGAATGGTTCAGGAACGATGATTGTAACAGATACAGAAGTTTCAAATAATGAAGCAACAGGTGATCTTGCCGAACAAGGTGGTGGTGGTATTTATAATGAAATGGGAACATTGATTGTAAATGGTACTTCAACTATAGATGGTAATTCAGCAACTGGAACGGCAGGTTCTGGTGGAGGGATCTTAACCAATATGGGATCATTGACAGTTGATAATTTATCAATCACCGGAAACACAGCTGTTAGAGCTGGGGGTGGTATAGAAGTACGATCAAATCCTGGTGATTTATTTGAATTCAACAATATTAACTTTAACAATAATACCGCTACAGGGGCATCTGCTCCCGGAAACGGTGGAGCCTACCATATTAGTGGAGGAGGAGATTCAACATTTACCGATTGTATGATTCAAAACAATACGGCGGTAGAAGGGGGAGGCCTTTGGAATGGAACAGGAACCATGACGTTGGCAGGTTCTAATACAATAAGTAATAATATAGCAACTGGTGATGCACCTGAACAAGGTGGTGGAGGTATTTACAATGATGGTGGTACCCTAAATGCACAAGGTAGTTTATTTGCTGGCTTTGCAGATATCTTCGGAAATATGGCAACAGGAACTTCAGGTTCTGGTGGAGCTATATTAAGTACAGGGGGAACTGTTGAAATATCTGGAGCTTTTATTACAAGTAACGGAGCTAACCGCGCAGGTGGTGCTATTGAAATAATAGATGGTGTTGCAAACATTATCAATGTTAACCTTAGTAGTAATGATGTAAACGGAACAGCCGGAACACCTAACCCAGGAAATGGTGGAGGAATTCACGTAACTGGAAATGGAGCAACTGTATCGTTTAGTGGTATTGCATTAGCAAATATAGCCGCCAGTGAAGGTGGTGGATTATGGAATAATGAAGGAACGATGAACATTTTAACTCCAGCTATTGGAGGTTTGTTTACAGATACTTTCATTGACGGAAATACTGCTTCTGGAGATGATGCTACCAATGGTGGTGGAGGTATCTTCAATAATGGCGGAACTTTAAATGTCGCAAATGGTACAAACATAGTGAATAATGTTGCTGATGGAGCCTCAGGTTCTGGTGGTGGTTTGTTTAGTACTGCAGGTGACTTAACCCTTACTGAAGTAATTATAACTAATAACCGAGCAAATAGAGCTGGTGGTGGTATCGAATTGATTGACGGTTCACTTACAGTCTCTAATTCTACATTAAATAATAATAATGCAGGTGTTTCCCCCGCAACAGCCGCTCCAGGTAATGGAGGTGCTTTGCATATAAGTGGAGCCGCTAATGCTACCATTACAGGTGGAACAGTTGATAGTAATGTTGCTGCTGCCGAAGGTGGTGGTCTTTGGAACGGAACAGGAACCATGACTATTGATGGAACTCCTATTACTAATAACACTGCTTCAGGAGATGATGCTACCAATGGTGGTGGTGGAGTCTTTAATAATGGAGGAACGCTGGACGTTTTAGCCGGTACAGAAATAACAAATAATATCGCTGACGGAGCCGCAGGTTCTGGTGGTGGTGTTTTTAGTACTGCTGGAGATGTAACGCTTACCGAAGTAATTATAACCGACAACCAAGCTAATAGAGCTGGTGGTGGTATTGAACTGATTGATGGTTCAGTAACACTTACCAATGTGACGTTAGATACCAATAACGCAGGAGTTGATCCAGCAACAGCCGCACCGGGTAACGGTGGTGGACTGCATATAAGTGGAGCCGCTAATGCCACGCTTACCGGAGGTACAGTAGATAGTAATATCGCTGCACGAGAAGGTGGTGGTCTTTGGAATGGAACAGGAACCATGACCGTTGATGGAACACCTATAACAAATAATATAGCTAGTGGAGCTGCTGCCGATGATGGTGGTGGTGGAATCTTCAACAATGGAGGTACACTTGATGTATTGGCTGGAACCAATATTACTAATAATTTAGCTGACGGAACCTCAGGTTCTGGAGGAGGTATTTTTAGTACTGGTGGAACAGTAACCGTAACTGGTGCTGTAATTTCACAAAATAGTGCCAACCGTGCTGGTGGAGGTATGGAAGTTATTGAAGGTTTAGTAACTTTAAATAATACGGCACTAAGCATAAATGATGTAAACGGAACTGCAGGGACACCTAATCCGGGTAACGGAGGAGGAATGCACGTAAGTGGAGCTGCAACTATTTCCATAACAGGAGGTACTGTTTCAGCCAATAAAGCTGCCAGTGAAGGTGGTGGACTTTGGAACCAAGCTGGTGCCACAATGACTGTTACCGATGCGATGGTAAATATAAATACCGCAGCAGGAAACGACGCCGATAACGGTGGTGGAGGAATCTTCAATAATGGAGGTGACTTAGGAATTGTAAATACGACCGTTGAAAGCAATACAGCCACAGGAACTTCAGGTTCTGGTGGAGGAGTATTAACAACTGCTGGTGACGTAAATGTTATAGGTGGAAGTATTAATAGTAATTCTGCCAACCGAGCAGGGGGTGGTATTGAGATAATCGATGGAACACTTTCTATGGCAAATACATCATTAGATTCTAACGGTGTAAATGGTTCTACAGGAACTCCAAACCCTGGAAACGGTGGTGGAATGCACGTAAGTGGAATTGCTGAGGTTTCTATGTTTGGAGGTTCAGTTTCACTTAATGATGCTGCCGCTGAAGGTGGTGGTCTTTGGAACCAAGCCGGAAGTACTATGGAAGTAGATAACACCACAATAGACAGTAATACTGCAAGTGGTAACGATCCTGACCAAGGTGGAGGAGGAATCTTCAACAATGGTGGAACATTAATGGTACAGAATTCTTCTGAAATAACTAACAATTTTGCTGATGGAACGTCAGGTTCTGGTGGTGGAATTCAAAATGTTGATGGTGGTTCTGTAACCGTGAATAACACAATAATTTCAAATAATTCAGCAAACAGAGCCGGTGGTGGTATTGAAGACAATTCTTTAGTAACTGCTGGAAGCATAACACTGTTTAATGTGAATTTAGATAATAACGAAGTAGGAAGCGCACCGGGTAACGGGGGTGGATTACATATAACAGGTCCTGGTACTACTATGATTACTAACGGTACTGTTAACGGAAACGTTGCAATTGCCGAAGGTGGTGGTCTGTGGAATGGATCTGGTGAAATGACAGTTGATGGAACAACCATTGACGCAAACACAGCAAGTGGAGCCGATGCCGATCAAGGTGGTGGTGGAATCTTCAACGAAGGAGGAACACTTTCTGTATTGAATGCAACAATAAGCAATAACATTGTTGACGGCGCATCAGGTTCTGGTGGAGGAATCTTGAATAATCAAGGTACCTTAACTGTAACGGATTCTGAATTGAGTGGAAACACTTCAATGCGTGCTGGTGGTGCGATTGAAGAAAATTCAGTTGCTGGAAGCGTATTGACGTTAACGAATGTTGACTTAATGAACAACAGCACTGCATCTGCACCCGGTAATGGTGGTGGATTGCACATATCTGGTCCTGGAGACTCAAACATTACAGGTGGAACAGCAAGTGGAAACACGGCTTCTGCTGAAGGTGGAGCTTACTGGAACGGAGCTGGAATAATGACAATCGATGGAACGAGTGTTGATGCTAATACAGCAAGTGGAGCTGACGCCGATCAAGGTGGTGGTGGAATCTTCAACGAAGGAGGAAAACTTTCTGTACTGAATGCAACAATCAGCAATAATAGTGTTGACGGTGCTTCAGGTTCTGGTGGAGGAATATTGAACAACCAAGGTACCTTAACTGTAACCGATTCTGAATTGAGTGGAAACACTTCAATGAGAGCCGGTGGTGCGATTGAAGATAATTCAGTAGCTGGAAATGTCTTGACACTGGAAAATGTTGACTTAATGAACAACAGCACGGCATCTGCACCGGGTAACGGTGGTGGATTGCATATAACCGGAGAAGGAGATGCTAACATTACAGGTGGAACAGCAAGTGGAAACACGGCATCTGCTGAAGGTGGAGCACTTTGGAATAGTGTAGGAGTTATGACAATCGATGGAATGACAATCGACGCAAACACCGCAGAAGGAGCCGATGCCGATAATGGTGGTGGAGGTGTCTTCAATAATGGAGGTACGTTGAACATTGTTAACGGTACAGCGATTACTAATAATATGGCTACAGGAGCTTCCGGTTCTGGTGGTGGATTATTGAGCACAGCGGGTGATGTAACCATTACTGATGCTACATTGGATTCCAATGCTGCGAATAGAGCAGGTGGAGCTATCGAATTAATTGATGGTACATTGACGTTTACTACTTCTGAAATGACAAACAACGATGTTAATGGAACGGCAGGAACAGCAGCACCGGGTAACGGTGGTGGTCTGCACGTAACAGGAAACAGCGGATTGATTACTATTTCAGAAAGTATTGTTTCAGGTAATGAAGCTGCCCGTGAAGGTGGTGGATTATGGAACCAAAGTGGAACGATGATGGTTGTTGAAACGACTACAATCGATTCAAACAGTTCTTTTGGAACCGCTGCAGACGATGGTGGAGCCGGTATCTTCAATAATGGAGGTATGTTAGAAGTTAATTCATCTACTGTATCAAATAATATTGCTTCTGGAGCTACAAGTTCTGGTGGTGGTATTCATAACGCCGATGGCGGTGATGTAACTGTAATGGTGAGTACTATTTCAGGAAACACTGCAAACGGTTCTGGTGGTGGAATTCACAACAACGGAAACAGTTTTGATATCAATGCTGTAACAATAGCAATGAATGAGGCCTTAGCCAATGGAGGCGGTATTAGTAGTTTGACTAATACGTCACTTAAAAATACATTGGTTGCTTTAAATAGTGGAGCAAATGGTCAAGATGTTTCAGGAACTTTTGCTTCTAACGATTATAACTTGATTGGGACAGACGACGAAAGCGCGTTCCCAGAACAACCAAATGATATAGAAGAAGTAGACCCAATGGTTGGACCGTTACAAGATAATGGTGGTTTAACCAATACACATCAGTTATTAGAAGGTTCTCCAGCATATAATGCGGGTGATCCAGCAGATCAATTTAATGATCAAATTGATCAAGCTGTATTTGATGGTATTCGTGATATTGGTGCTTTTGAAGCACAGGAAATATTACTTTCTATTGAAGACATCACGCAATCAGGAAATGGAATCGTAATTTACCCGAACCCTTCAAAAGGATTCGCAACGGTAGAAATTCCAGAAACCTTTGGGATAGCTATTCAAATTACAATTATTGAATTAGGTTCTGGTAAGATTGTAAATAATCGTACTACTTCTTTTGGAGCAACAGAACTTAATTTTAATGCAATGGCAAATGGCGTGTACATAATCAATGTAACTTCAGAAGAAGGAACATCGACACACCGTTTAATATTAGCTAAATAAAGATTACATAATTTAGTTTTGTGTGAAAAGCCTCTTTCAGTTAGTTGAAAGGGGTTTTTCTTTTTTAAAGTTGAAACTATGCACATATCCAAAGCTCAATTCGGTAAAGTCTGCCTGTCCTAAATTTGAATTAATATTTGCCCCTATAAAAAAGTTGTTTTTAGGAGCTCTTCGGGTTCCGATGAGGTAGTACTTTAACCCCAAGCGGGACGATATGAGTTTCTTCAGTTTAAATTTTGTATTGAACTCTCCTAAAACAATATTACTATTTTCAGGAATTTCCCGAGGCACAACATCCCATCCTTGGTTGATGCGCCAATCTATTTTATAAGCAGGTTTATGAATATTGAAACCTATTTGTAAATTTATCCCGAAGTGATTCAGCAATACTTCCCCAGTAACAAAAACACCCAAGTTACTGGCACTCCAAGTAGGATGTTCTTTAAAAGAATTAAATTCCCGTCCATTCTGTACCAACGATTCATTATTTGTTATATAATCGTAATAATGTTGATAAAACCGATAGTACATTCCTATTCCTACTTTATAGGTGTTGTTGTAAACGCGCCCATATTCTCCAGAAAAAGCGTAGACTCCCTTTTTATCATTAAAAGGTTTTGCTAAAACTTGTAAGCCAAAACCTGACCGTAAGGCAAGATAACTGTATCTACTATCTGAAAAAATTGGTTTGTTTTCTTCAGAGTAAAAAATAGGTTTAGTGGTTTTTTTAATATCTGCTGAAATACCCACTAAAAAAGAATTGAACCCTTGATTGGGCAAATGGGTGTGACCATTCGAATGATGCGAATAGCCTATACTTGCGCGCCAATCGATATTTTTCGTTGAAAAGACGTTATAATATCCGAAAAGTCTGAAAGACCACGTAAAATCAGTAGTAACGGCTTCATTATTTGGGTTGGAAATAGGGTCAAATTTTTTGGTAAAATATGACGCACCTGTTCCTGCTTGGATAGTAATTTTTTTACTTTTAAAAACATTAAATTCAATAAAGGGCAATACTGAAATGGCACTACCTAGGTTTTTAGTATTTCCAAAGTCACTATAACCAATAGTAATTCCTGTTCTAGGGCCTTTAAGGCGCTGTGCCCATTCTTGAGTGTTGGTATCGTGTTCCCATCCAAAAGCTATAACAGCTTGTGTTTGTACCCGATGTTCTGGAAAATAACTATTGGCATCGGCGGTGATGCCGAGTAAAACTTCAGGAGAAATAATAAAATTAGAAATATTCGATGTAGAATCTCTCTGTTGTGCAAACAATCCAAATGAAAGTAGAAAGAAAAAGAGTAGTATAGTTTTCTTCATAAAGAACAGTAATAAACAATATTAGTGTTACTTTTAAATATTTACAAGTATTTTTAGCTATTACTTTTATTCTCAAACTATTGAAAAAGATAGATGTATTTATTTCTGAAATAGCTTCTGCAGCCTGGGGGCTCCCTTTATTAATATTACTTATTGGTGGCGGATTATATTTATTAATACGCATTCAATTTTTGCCCTTTCGCTATCTGGGTCACGCATTAGCTGTATTATGGGGAAAGTATGATAATGAATCTGATAGTGGGGAAATTTCACACTTTCAAGCTTTGACTACAGCTCTGTCTGCAACGGTAGGTATGGGAAATATTGCAGGAGTTGCCGTGGCGATAGCTTTAGGAGGTCCCGGAGCCGTTTTTTGGATGTGGGTGAGTGCCGTCATCGGTATGTCCACCAAGTTTTTTACGGCAACGCTCGCTATTTTATATCGCGGTCATGATAGTGATGGAAAGGTACAAGGAGGTCCTATGTACTTTATAATGGAGGGGTTGGGCAAAAAATGGAAACCCTTAGCTGTTGTATTTAGTATTGCCGGATTGGTAGGAGCGCTACCTGTTTTTAACGTAAACCAACTAACACAGGCAATTAATGATATTTTATTGAAACCAGCCGGGTTGTATTACGGGTTTTCAAGTGATTTAATAATTGGTGTTGTATTGGTATTGATTACTTCAGTAGTGATACTGGGCGGGCTTTCTCGAATAAGCAAAACCACATCAAAGCTGGTGCCTGCTATGGTGTTTTTTTATTTACTAATGGTCTTGATCATTTTGGTTGTGCACATAGATGTAGTTCCTTATTATTTCAAGTTGATTTTTACCGATGCTTTCTCAGCAACATTTTATAAAGGAGACGCTTTTTTAGGCGGAATTATTGGCGGAATCATTTTATTAGGAATCCGTCGAGGTGCTTTTTCCAACGAAGCAGGAATCGGGACAGCACCTATGGCTCACGGAGCTGCAAAAACGAACGAGCCTATTCGTGAAGGGTTGGTAGCAATGTTAGGTCCTGCTATTGATACACTAATAATTTGTACGTTGACAGCACTTACAATTTTAGTTACTGGGGTGTGGCAAAGTAGTGATGCCAATGGAGTAAGTTTAACGGCGACTGCATTTGCAGATGGGATCCCTCATTTTGGAAAATATGCATTATTGCTTTGTATTGCTGTATTCAGCATTTCATCTTTATTTTCGTATTCGTATTATGGAACCAAGTGTATGTCTTTTTTGTTTGGTACTAAATACAAAGGATACTACAATTACATTTATATAGTAAGTATCATTATGGGTGCTACTACATCGTTGAGCATGATGATTAATCTAATTGACACTTTTTTTGCATTAATGGCAGTTCCTACCATGACAGCAACTATTTTATTGGCTCCAAGGGTAATTAAAGAAGCGAAAAAGTATTTTAGAAACTTAAAACAGAAATAGGAGTGAAGTAAGTATTACTTAAACTTAAAAATAAACCTCCTTAAAAAATATCTTTTCAAGAAGGTTTGCTAGAAAAAGGATACTCTTTTATTTATTCAAAATAACTAAAAGTATCGCCATCTTTTAAATTTAAAAGAGATTCATATATAAGTTTGATTACATTTTCCACATCATCACGATGTACCATTTCTACCGTAGTGTGCATATAACGAAGTGGCAATGATATTAATGAACTAGCAACACCACTATTACTATAAGCAAAAGCATCTGTGTCGGTTCCGGTAGCTCTCGATAGCGCAGCTCTTTGAAACGGTATTTTATTTTTTTCAGCAGTATCAGTAATTATATCTCTAAGTTTTTGCTGAACAGCAGGTGCGTAGGCGACAACCGGTCCTTTGCCAATTTCAACATCACCTTGCTTTTTTTGCTCAATCATTGGGGTAGAGGTGTCGTGTGTTACATCGGTAACAATGGCTGCATTCGGTTTTATGCGTTCTGCAATCATTTGTGCCCCTCGCAACCCTATTTCTTCTTGTACAGAGTTGGTAATGTAAAGCCCAAAAGGAAGCTTCTTTTTATTTTCGTGTAATAGACGTGCAACTTCAGCAATCATAAAACCACCCATTCGATTGTCTAATGCACGGCAAACAAACTTATCTTCATTTAAAATATGAAATTCGTCTGGATAGGTAATAACACACCCTACATGAATTCCCATTTTTTCAACTTCATCTTTATCTTTACAACCTACATCGATAAATATATTGTCAGGTTTAGGGGCTGCTTCCTTTGATTTATTTCGAGTATGAATCGCTGGCCAACCGAAAACGCCTTTTTTAATACCGTCTTTAGTATGGATATTCACAATTTTAGAAGGGGCAATCTGGTGATCACTACCGCCATTTCGTACCACGTACAAAAGACCATTGTCACTTATATAGTTAACGTACCAAGAAATTTCATCAGCATGACCTTCTATAACCACTTTATATTTAGCATCTGGATTTATCACTCCTACAGCACTTCCGTAGGTGTCAGTAATAAACTCGTCAACATACGGTTTTAAATAATCCATCCATAGCTTTTGTCCATCCCATTCATAACCGGTAGGAGCTGCATTGTTTAGATAGGTTTTTAAAAAGGATAATGATTTTTTATTCAAGATAGATTTTGCCATATAGAGTATATTTACTGCTGTTTAATTAATGCGATCAAAATTAATAATTAAATACTAACTCAAACGTTACAGAATATATAATTTTGGAACAATTTTCGCTAATAAATAGCAAAAAAGACTATTGAATGAAATTAAAACACCCCCCTATATTTATAGTATTCTTATTATTATTTGCTGAAACAACCCTTGCGCAAGTAATAGGGCCAGTTAACGAACAAGAAACCGATACCACCCAAAAACTATACTATATAGTTAAGGGCGATACTATTCCTAGAGAGTTTATTAATTTGGACGAAGTCGTTTTATTGAATAAACTAAAGTTCAATTCAAAAAATGATCGAAGACGCTATTTAATACTCCGCCGAAAAACCCGTAAAGTTTATCCTTTCGCAAAGTTGGCAGCTGAACGTTTGACGACAATGAGCGAGCGGTTATCAGAATTTCCTGAAAAAAGACAAAGACGGAAGTATACAAAACGGGTGCAGAAGTATATTGAAGAAGAATTTTCAGATAAACTTAAAAAGCTTACTCATACCGAAGGTCAAATACTTGTTAAGTTAATTCACAGACAAACCGGGCGCACCGCTTTTGAATTAGTAAAAGAACTCCGTACGGGTTGGCGAGCGTTTTGGTATAATACTACGGCAAGTCTTTTTGAAATATCCTTAAAAGAAGAATATCAACCCTTCGCCAAAAAAGAAGATTATATTATAGAGGATGTTTTAGAGCGGGCATTTCAGTCTAACATACTTGAACGGCAAGATCCTGCCTTTAAAATTGACTACTTAGACCTAACAGAACATTGGAATAATAAAACAGTTGAAAATTAAAGTACTTATAGCTTGCCTATAAAAAAAGCTTGCCTTATCTTTGCCGTTCGCTCTTTTTGGTAGTAGATTCTTCTTAAGTTGAATGTTGTAAAATATTCAGACAGTTCAAAATCTATTTTTAAGCTTTTTAGCAATAATTGAAGCTTAAGATTAAAACGTATTAGTTGTTTTAATTTTTCTTTGATTTCAAAATACTGCAAAACAGTGTTTTAAAAAAAAGTTTAAAAAAACTTGAAAAAAGTTTTGGTGGGTATAAAAAAAGGGTTGTATATTTGCAGCCGCTTACAACGGTAAGCAAGTTCATAAACAGACGAGAGGTATAGTAAACACAGTGGTTCGAGTCCATTGCGTCTAACGAAATAAGGCTTAGGAATTAAGTCGAGTTTAAAGTTCATTGATATATTGAAATTGACAGCGAGATAATAAATTGGAAACGATTATTATCGAGATTGAAAAAACTAAACTAAGTATAATCCTTGAGATTTTTTTGGGTAAGGCTTTTTGATTGTGGTATATTATATTATTTAAGATTCTACGATGAAGAGTTTGATCCTGGCTCAGGATGAACGCTAGCGGCAGGCCTAACACATGCAAGTCGAGGGGTAACATAGAGGAGCTTGCTCTTTTGATGACGACCGGCGCACGGGTGAGTAACGCGTATACAATCTGCCTTGTACAGGAGTATAGCCCAGGGAAACTTGGATTAATCCTCCATAGTCTATATAAATAGCATTATTAATATAGTAAAGATTTATCGGTACAAGATGAGTATGCGTCCTATTAGTTTGTTGGTAAGGTAACGGCTTACCAAAACTACGATAGGTAGGGGCCCTGAGAGGGGGATCCCCCACACTGGTACTGAGACACGGACCAGACTCCTACGGGAGGCAGCAGTG
>OJEO01000248.1_pt1 | contig 23721 bp, 24 predicted proteins | sample 1593621 | NCBI WGS metagenome assembly OJEO01 (sample SAMN05416875, study PRJEB24817) | seawater metagenome | isolation source: Sea water | place: Canada:Atlantic | collected 2013-11
TCTACACGTAAGGAGTCGTCGGCAGCGTCAGATGTGTATAAGAGACAGCCTTTCTACTTTAAAAAATATCGCATTTAAATTACCAAATGGAGCTTTAGTACAACCGCATTTTCATGTTACAGAAGTTGGTAAAATAACGAAAGATTTTATTGATTGCGGTGGCAAAGTAAGAAGTGAAACAATCATCAATTTTCAACTTTGGGAAGAAAATGATTATGACCACAGACTGCATCCAGAAAGATTATTATCGATTATTAGTTTGTCTGAACAAACGTTCAAATTTGAAGATTTAGAAATTGAAGTAGAATATCAAGGAAAAGAAACTATTGGAAAATATGACTTAGATTTTGATGGCACCTACTTTTTATTAACATCTAAATTAACAGCTTGTTTGGCAGAAGATGCCTGCGGAATTTCGCCAGAAAAACCTAAAGTTGCTATTTCTGAGGTAAATAAAGCAAACTCTTGTAAACCCAATTCTGGTTGCTGTTAAAAAATAATATTGCGAACTTCTGAAACTATAAGGTATATGATTTCAGAAGTTCGCAACTATTTTATTCTTCTTCTATTGCCTTAGAGTTTTCCGAATAGGTTCTCCATTTTTCTAAACACGCTGTAATATCTTCAGGTACTTCAGAATTAAATCGCATAAACTCACCCGTTGTAGGATGCGTAAAGCCTAAGGTCTTGGCATGCAACGCCTGTCTTGGCAATACTTTAAAACAGTTGTGTACAAACTGCTTGTATTTTGTAAAAGTAGTTCCTTTTAAAATATCATCTCCACCATATCGCTCGTCGTTAAAAAGGGTATGACCAATATGTTTTAAGTGCACTCTAATTTGATGTGTTCTGCCCGTCTCTAGCTTACATTGTACCAAAGTAACATAGGTTAAACGCTCTAATACTTTATAATGTGTTACTGCGTGCTTCCCAAAATCGCCATCAGGAAAAACAGCCATCTGTAAACGGTTCTTTAAACTTCGCCCTATATTTCCTTCAATACTACCTTCATCTTCTGCAACATTACCCCAAACCAAGGCATAATACAAACGTTCTGTTGTTCTGTCAAAAAACTGACGCGATAAATTAGCCATTGCAGCTTCTGTTTTAGCAACTACTAGTAAACCACTGGTATCTTTATCAATTCTATGCACCAAACCTGGCCTTTCATTAGAATTGGTAGGTAAATTTTCTATGTGATGAATTAAACCATTTACTAAAGTTCCTGAATAATTTCCGTGACCCGGATGCACTACCATTCCAGCAGGTTTATTCACAACCATAACAGCGTCATCCTCATAAATAATATCTAAAGGAATATCTTCTGCAACTAATAAGTTTTCTGCTGGCGGATATGCTAAAACAATTCGGACAATATCGTTTGGTTTTACTTTATGATTCGATTTTACAGGAAGTTCATTCACCAAAACATTACCTGCTTTGGCAGCTTGCTGTAATTTACTTCTTGTAGCGTTTTCAATAAAATTCATTAAAAATTTATCTACTCTTAAGGGCTCCTGTCCAACACTTGCTACAAACTTATGGTGTTCGTATAATTCTTCGTTCTCTAAATCTTGATTCTGATTTTCTTGCAAAATGACGCTTTTATTTTACTACTAATTAATAGATTAATTGATAACTAACAATCAATCGCAGATAATTGAATTTTTATCCTTTACCGTTACCTAAAACTAAATCTACAATAGATTTTAATGGCAACTTATCACCTTCTTTTAAAATATTTCCCTTATAACGTAAACCTCTCACTACATCTTTACCAATATCATTTACAAAAGTAAATTCTGTACCAACCTTTAAATCCATAGCTCTTAATTGAGAAGAAGCTTGTCTTTTTGTTAAACCGTTTAAATCTGGTATGGTAATATCTCTATATTTAGAAGGATTTAAAGTAAGGTATATTTTACGCTTTTCTTTTACAAAATCTCCCGCTTCTGGTGTTTGCTCTATCACAGATTTTTTTGGATAGGCTGAATTAAAACTTGCACTGTCAATAATTTTATAATCTAAATCTAATTCTTTTAATATTCTTTCAACCTCAACTAAAGTTAGTTTCTGCAAATTGGGTACTTGTATTTTTTGATTATGATTTGTAGCAACTCCTAACCATAATTTTAATCCAAAAACAAACAATAATAAACAAACAATAGCAATTGCTATTTGCACAAAAAAAGTTTTACTTTTTAAAAACTGAAACAAACTCATAAACATTTTTTTAGTCTCACAAAGATATAAAAACTAAACGTTGCTATTTCTATTTATATTTTGATAAATTTGTTTTATTATTTTTATGAATATGAAGAAAAATATTGCCATTATAATGGGTGGTTATTCATCCGAAGTAGACATTTCTCTAAAAAGTGGAAACGTAGTCTATAGTCAACTAAACAAAGAAAAATTCAATGCTTTTAGAGTATTAATTTTAAAAGAAAAATGGGTTGTTTTAGATGCGCAAGAAAATGAATTATTTATTGATAAAAATGATTTTTCTTTTACGCAAAATAACATTAAAACTACTTTTGATTGTGTATTTAATGCAATTCACGGCGCACCTGGAGAAAACGGACAGCTATTAGCCTATTTTGATCTTATTAATTTAAAGCATACTTCTGCCCCATTTTATCAAATGGCATTAACCTTTAATAAAAGAGATACATTAAGTGTTCTAAAAGCATACGGTATTCAAACAGCAACCGCCATTTATTTAAATAAAGGAGATGTCATTCACCTAGACCAAATTATAAATACGGTTGGTTTGCCTTGTTTTATTAAACCAAACAGAGCAGGTTCTAGCTACGGAATCTCAAAAGCACACACCAAAGAAGAAATTTTACCGGCAATATTGCATGCATATAAAGAAGACTCAGAAATTTTAATAGAATCTTTTCTAGATGGCACAGAAGTTTCTGTAGGTGTTATTCAGTACAAAGGGGAAACAAAAGTATTGCCTATCACAGAGATTGTCTCAGAAAACGACTTCTTTGATTATGAAGCAAAATACGAAGGAAAGTCACAGGAAATTACACCGGCTAGAATTTCTCTTGCACAACAAGCTAACGTAGAGAAATTAGCAAAAAAAATATATGATATTTTAAATATATCGGGCTTTTCTAGATCTGAATTTATTTTTGTCGACTCAGAGCCTTATTTTATAGAAATAAATACAGTACCCGGTTTAACCGCAAAAAGTATTTTACCACAGCAAGCGCAAGTAGCAGGTATTTCTTTAGCAGAATTATTTGAAAGTGCGATTGAAGCTGCTTTGTAATATTCGTTTTAGAAGCTTATCTTTTAATTTTAAATTGGCATATAATTTACACCTAAATTGAGAACCATGAAAAAAGCAATATTTCCAGGATCTTTTGATCCAATAACACTAGGGCACCATGATATAATAGAAAGAGGTGTTACACTTTTTGACGAGCTAATAATTGCAATTGGTATAAATGCTGATAAAAAATACATGTTTTCTTTAGAAGATCGTACACAATTTATTGAAGATTCTTTTGGAAATAACCCTAAGATAAAAGTAGTAACCTATGAGGGTTTAACAGTTCATTTTTGCCAAGAAAATAATATAGATTTCATATTAAGAGGGTTAAGGAATCCTGCAGATTTTGAGTTCGAAAAAGCAATTGCGCATACAAATAGAGATTTAGCACCCATAGAAACGGTGTTTTTATTAACGGCTGCAAGTACTTCTTATATTTCTTCCTCAATTGTAAGAGATGTTATCAGAAATAATGGAGATTACACCAAACTAGTGCCAAAAACAGTCCGTATTAAAGAATAGATTTCATGAAAAAATGCTTCTTATTATGTCTTCTTATGCTTTCTTTCTCTTGTAATAATTCGTCTAAAAGTGCGTTAGATTTCACTACACTATTCGAAAAAACCGAAGGAAAGGAAACTCCAGAGTACAAAGATATTATTTCATATTATGAACAATTAGCGGAAGCATATTCCCAAATTTCTTTGTTTTCATTCGGACAAACAGATGCCGGTGAGCCATTACATTTGGTTGTTTATAGTGCTGAAGGAATTTATAATGTAGCGGAAATTACGAATTCACCAAAAAATAGAATCTTAATAAATAACGGCATTCACCCTGGTGAATCTGACGGAATTGATGCTTCTATGTTGCTGCTCAGAGACCTTGTACAAAATGATTCTTTGAATCAAAAATATAAAAATTCTTTAATAGCAGTAATTCCTGTATACAATGTGGGTGGCGCTTTGAATAGAAACTCGCACACCAGAGCAAATCAAAACGGACCGGTTTCGTATGGCTTTAGAGGAAACGCAAGAAATTTCGATTTAAACAGAGATTTCATCAAACAAGACACTAAAAATGCAGCAGCTTTTGCAGAAATTTTTCATATTGTAAATCCGGATGTTTTTATAGACAATCACGTGAGTAATGGTGCAGATTATCAATATGCACTTACCCATCTATTTACCCAACACAATAAATTAGGCGGCAACTTAGGTATGTTTTTAGAAAATGAAATGCGTCCTGAAATAGAAAAATCTTTGCAAGAAAAAGAGATTTTAATTACACCGTATGTAAATGTTTGGGGCGATACACCTGAAGCAGGTTTTTCTCAATTTTTCGATTCTCCTAGATATTCTACAGGCTACACAACCTTGTTTCATACATTAGGTTTAATGGTAGAAACCCACATGTTAAAACCTTACAAAATACGCGTTGCACAAACCTATGAATTGCTGCTTTCTACACTAGATTTTACAGAAGAAAAATCAGAAATAATAAAGAATTTTCGTGCAAATGCGGTGGCTGATATTTTAAAAAACAACACCTATCCTATTTCCTATACAGTTGATAAAGAAAACCCAACCCTCCTAAATTTTAAAGGGTACGAAGCCACTACGATAGAGAGTAAAGTAACCAACGGAAAACGCTTGTTTTACGATAGAACAAAACCTTTTACGAAAGAAACAAACTACTTCAATAATTTTTTACCTGACAAAGAAATCACTATCCCTAAAGCCTATATTTTACAACAAGGATGGCATCAAATTGTAGACCGATTAAAGAAGAACAATATCCAATTTTCTACTTTTACCAAAGACACCACTATAACTGTTCTAGTAAATCATATTTCAGATTATAAAACAAGAAATGCTGCGTATGAAGGACATTATTTACATTACAATACAACGGTATCTAAAAGCACTAAAAAAATTACTTTTAGAACAGGTGATTTGTACATTCCGACCAACCAGAACGGAGTGCGTTATCTTTTAGAAACATTAGAAGCTAGCGCGACAGATTCTTTTTTTAATTGGAATTTTTTCGATACCATTTTACAGCAAAAAGAAAGTTATTCTGCCTATGTTTTTGAAGACATTGCTGCAGAAATTTTAGCAAAAAATCCGGCGCTTAAAAAACAATTTGAAGACCAACTAAAAAGCACCGAAGCTTTTGCAAACAACCCAAGAGCACAATTAGATTTTATTTATAAAAACTCAAAACACTATGAAAAAGCCCATTTACGCTTGCCAGTTTTTAAAATTTTCTAAAGCAACCCAACGCATAAAATTTGTTCTTTTTTTATGTTTACTATTTAATTTTATGAGTTGTATGAATACATTAAAAACCTCTAAAATGAGTTTAAAAGAAATTGCAAAGGAACTCATGGTACATGCAGAAAGTGCTGCATTAATAACAGTAGATAGCTTAGGTGTTTCACATGTGAGGGCTATGGATCCTTTTTTACCAGAAGATAATTTTACGGTTTGGATGGGAACAAACCCGAAGAGCTCAAAAGTTTCCCAAATTAAAAAAAACAACTTGGTATCACTTTACTATTTTGACAAAGAAAGTGCTGGCTATATAACATTACAAGGCGTTGCAACTATTGTAAATACAAGAGAGAAGAAAGATCGCTATTGGAAAAAAGAATGGAAAAACTTTTATAAGAATACCACTACAGATTATATACTAATCAAGTTTGTGCCTAATAAAGCTACCATTATAAGTGAAAAACATCAAGTTTTAGGGGATTCAATTACTTGGGAAGCACCAAAATTAAAACTATAATAATGCACAATAGTGTAAACCTTTGTAATATTTAAACCTTTTAATTTATGAAATATTTTTCAACTGTTGTTTTTATCTTATTATTTTTAGGATGTAAAAATTCTTCTGTAAAAACAATAAAAGAAACCACTTTTTATGTGGGAACCTATACCCAAAAAGAAAGTAAAGGAATCTACAAATACAGTATTTCAAAAGATGGTAAATTAAAAAATATAGGTGTAGCAGCTGCAATTACAAACCCAAGTTTTTTAGCAAAATCTAAGGATAATAAAACGCTTTTTGCAGTTTCCGAAATCGACGAAAACGGCACTGGTTTTGTACATTCTTACGAAATTAAAAATGACTCTTTGCAATTCATTAACAAACAAGAAAGTGGTGGCGCACATCCCTGTTTTATTGCTGTAAATGAAGCCAACTATATTATAATTGCAAATTACACCGGTGGGAATGTAGGTTTACTAAAAGCAACTGAAAATGGTAAAATGGCACCTATTTCTTTTGTACAACAACATACAGGAAAAGGAACTACAGAAAGACAAACAGCACCGCACGCCCATTCCACATGGTTTCATCCCACAAAAAATGAAATAATTTCTGTAGACTTAGGAACCAATGAACTGTGGTTTTCTAAACTTGACACCACTAAAAATGAACTTATTTACACCCCTCAAAAAAAACTAAAAGTTGCGGAAGGCGCTGGCCCAAGACATCTTATATTTCACCCAAATAATAAATGGATCTATGTTTTAAATGAATTAAACAATAGCATTTCACTCCTAAAAGGAAAAGATGAAACCTACTTTATAGAAAGCACTATAAGCACTTTACCCAAAGAATTTACTCCGCATAGCAATGCAGCAGATATTCATATTACAAAAGACGGCAAATTTTTATATGCTTCTAACCGTGGAGCTGAATCCATTGCTATTTTTAAAGTAAACTCAGAAAAAGGATCTTTAACTAGCATTGGCTACACACCTGTTTTAGGAGCAAATCCTCGTAATATTTCACTTTCACCCAACGATCAATTTCTTATAGTTGCAAATCAAGATAGTAACAATATCATTTCTTTTAAAAGAAACCCATCTTCAGGAGCATTAACTTTTGTAGATGAAATTTTTGCACCTACTCCCGTATGTATTTTATTTTAGTTTTTTTCTAAATAGATTTCATTAAATAAACTTAGTGGAGAAAGCTTAAATTTCTGTCTCTAAATTCTTCTAAAAACTTCACTTTTATTCGTAACTTGTAGGCTCAAAATCAGCTACAAGTGGATATAAACTTATCAATTAACGGAAATTCGCACGCAGTGCAAGTGCAAGAAGACATGCCATTGCTTTGGGCAATTAGAGATATTGTAGGATTAACCGGTACCAAATTTGGTTGCGGCGTTAGCCAATGTGGTGCCTGCTCTGTGCTTGTCGATGGTAGACTAACCAAATCTTGCAGTGTGTCTGTCTTAGATGCCGTTGAAAAAGAAATTTTTACCATTGAAGGAAATTCAGAAAACTTAGAGTTTCTAAGACAAGCTTGGACAGACGGCAATGTGCCACAATGCGGGTATTGCCAATCTGGACAATTAATTGCAGCCACTTCCCTACTCGATTCGATAGAAAAGCCAACCGATAAAGATATTGACAATGCCATGAGTGCAAACATTTGCAGATGCGGTACGTATACAAGAATAAAAAAAGCAATTCATACTGCAGTGCAACTTAAAAACCAAACCCTATGAGCAGCATTCAAAAAATAGACAGAAGAGATTTTGTAAAGTTATTTGGTTTGGCCTCTGGTGGTATTATCTTAGGTTGTTCGGTAGCTTCAGATAGCAAAGGTTTTATTCCTATTGAATCTAAAAAAGGTTTTCATCCAAATCTATTTGTTCACCTAGAAGAAAATGGAAACGTTACTTTAATTGCTTCGAGATCAGAAATGGGCCAGGGCATTAGAACGTCTTTAGCTTCTGCAATTGCAGACGAGTTAGAAGCAGATTGGCAGTATGTTTCTGTAGTACAAGCTATTGGGCACGAGAAGTATGGCAATCAGAATACCGATGGTTCTAGAAGTGTAAGAACACGCTTAGAACCGATGCGAAAAATGGGTGCCACTGCAAAAATAATGCTCATTACAGCAGCGGCAAAAAAATGGAATGTTGCGGAAGTAGCTTGTAAAGCTGAAAATCATTTTGTAATCAATAAAAATACAAACGAGCAGATTTTCTTTGGAGACTTAGTTGCAGATGCTGCCAAAGTTGCAATTCCTAAAGAGGAAACGGTACAACTAAAAAAAGTTGAAGATTTTAAATTTATAGGAAAAACTTTAAAAAGTGTCGATTTAAAAGATTTTACACACGGCACCGCAACTTACGGAATTGATGTTCGCATACCGAATATGAAGTTTGCTGCCATTGCAAGATCTCCGGTTACTTTTGGGTCTGTAAAAAGCTTCACCAAAAACAACGCTGAAAAAGTTGCTGGCGTAGAGGCTATTTTTGAAATGCCAAGACTAATACCACCAACAGGAAAATTTTTCGGAATGTTAGGCGGTGTTGCGGTAATTGCAAACAATACCTGGGCTGCTTTTCAAGGCAAACTAGATTTAGATATTGAATGGGAAAAAGGAGCAAACGAAAATTTTGATTCTGAAGAGTTTAAAAAAATACTAACCAAGAGGGTGCAAAAAACAGGTAAATTAGTTCCTGGTGTTCGTGGGAATGTAAATACTGCTTTTGATACCGCAGCAAAGACGATTGAAGCTACCTATCATGTTCCGTTTTTGGCACATGCACCAATGGAGGTTCCGAATGCAACGGCTTGGTTTCAAGGAGACAAAATAGAGGTTTGGGCGCCTGTACAAGATCCACAAACGGCAAGAAGCGAATTGGCACATTTCTTTGAAGTTCCGATTGAAAATATTACTATAAATGTTCCTTTTTTGGGTGGTGGATTTGGCCGAAAATCAAAGTCTGATTTTGTGGTAGAAGCGGTTGCCATTTCTAAAAAAATAAAAGCACCGGTGCAAGTAGTTTGGACACGTGAAGACGACATACAACATAGTTTTTACCATGCTACAAGTGCACAATATTTAAAAGGCAGCATCGACAAAGAAGGAAACCTATCTGGCTGGTTGCAGCGTGTTGGCTTTCCTTCTATTGTATCTTCTTTTAAACCTTTATCTGACTATGCTTCTGGTTTTGAGTTGAACCAAGGATTTACAAACAATCCGTATGCCATCAAAAATTTTAGACTTGAAAGTGTCAAAGCAGAAGCCAATTTAAGAATTGGTTGGATGCGCTCTGTAGTGCATATTCATAGTGCCTTTGGTATCAATTCTTTTGTAGATGAATTGGCATTTGCAGCACAAAAAGATCCTTTACAATTTCATTTAGATTTACTTGGAGAAGATCGTATCATAGAGGGAAAATCGAAATTTCCGTTCAATTCTAAGCGTTTTAAAAATGTGTTAACCACCACCGCTAAAATGGCAAATTGGGGAGAAAAGCTACCCGAAGGGCACGGCTTAGGCATTGCCATTCATTATAGTTTTTACAGCTACGTAGCTACCGTAGTGGAGGTTTCTGTAATTGAAAGAAAAGTAAAAATAGAAAATATTTGGACCACCATAGATTGTGGTTTGGCATTAAATAAAGACAATATTACAAACCAATTAGAAGGTGCGGCAATTTTTGGAATGTCTTTGGCCTTGTTTGGTAAAATATCTACTAAAGAGGGTGCTATAGAACAAAATAATTTCTTCGATTATGAAATGACACGCATGAAAGATGCACCAAAAATTCATATTCATATTGTTGATGCCATGCACGAACCTCCAACAGGTGTTGGCGAACCGGGTGTTCCTGTAATTGCACCTGCAATTTGCAATGCTATTTTTAATGCTACTGGTGAGCGGGTGAGAAGTTTGCCTTTGATGGATTTGGGGATGGTTTAGTTTAAAACTAAAAAAAAGTTCAACTAGTATTGGTTGAACTTTTTTATCTATTTTATTTAATATATTTCCCCTAAAACTTATATTCCCCCAAAGGTTTTGGAAACTTCTCAGGATTTGCAGCCAAGTGATATCTAGGATCATCAATTCCTTCTTCGATAACGCCTTCAAAAATAGGAGACGCTTTATACAGCAAGACTTTACAATCTTCACTTAAATGTTTTAATATTACCTTTTTACCAGCTGCCTGGTATTTCTCTACCAGAGCAAAAATAGCTTCTATGGCAGAATGGTCTGAAATACGTGCTTCTACAAAGTCTATTTCTACCATTTCTGGATCTGTTTTTACATCGAACTTTTCGTTAAAGGCGGTTATACTTCCAAAGAACAAAGGACCCCAGATTTCATACACCTTGGTACCATCTTCTTTAAAACGTTTTCTAGCTCTAATCTTCTTTGCATTTTCCCATGCAAAAGCCAAAGCAGAAATAATAACTCCTACAAATACGGCAATTGCCAAATCGAAAACTACGGTTACTGCAGAAACGGTGATCAATACAAAGGCATCTGACTTTGGTATTTTCTTTAAAATTCTAAAACTAGACCATGCAAAAGTTTCAATTACCATCATAAACATAACGCCTATTAAAGCTGCAATTGGTACTTGTTCTATTAATTTATCTGTAAACAGAATAAAGGTAAGTAAGGTTAATGCCATCATAATACCCGACAGACGACCACGACCACCAGCATTGATATTAATTACCGTTTGCCCAATCATACCACAACCACCCGTTCCGCCAAAAAGACCACTTAAAATATTTCCTGCGCCTTGTGCAACACATTCTTTGTTTCCGTTACCTCTTGTTTCTGTTAATTCATCTACCAAGTTCATGGTCATTAGAGACTCTATTAAACCCACAGAAGCTGCTAAAAATGCAAAGGGCAAAATAAACATAAATGTATCTAAATTAATAGGTAGGTTTTGCCAAAGATCTGTGTTTGGTGTTGGAAATTCTCCTTTTAAACCGGTTCCGCCACCTTCTATAATATAAGAACCAACGGTAGAAACGTCCATTCCTGTAAAAATAACAATAAATGTAGTTATTAAAATAGCGGTTAAAGCTGCTGGTATTTTTTTAGTAATTTTTGGCAACAACCAAATAACGGCCATTGTTAAGGCAACCAAGCCCAACATAATATAGAGCTCTGTACCTTGCATAAAAGTACTCACGTAGTTTTTCACACCTTCAGCAGAAACTTCTAGTGTTTTATGAGAAAACATTTTTACTTGTGCCCAAAAAATAACAATTGCCAATCCGTTTACAAATCCCATCATTACAGAATGCGGAATTAAACGTACAAATTTCCCTATTTTTAAAACTCCTGCCAATACTTGAATAACACCCATTAAGATGACACAGGCTAACAGATAAAAATATCCCATATTGTCTATTGGCGTATCAAACAGCATTCCTTTGGTGTGCCCTTCTGCAATCATAGACACAAAAATAACGGCAACTGCCCCAGCTGCACCAGAGATTAAACCGGGTCTACCTCCAAAAACAGCCGTAATTAAACCAATAATAAAAGCACCAGAAAGCGCCACTAAAGGATCTATTTGCGCCACAAAGGCAAATGCAACAACCTCTGGAATCATTGCTAATGAAACCGTAATTCCTGCTAATACATCGTCTTTAGCATTCGGTGTTATCTTTTTTATAAATTCAGTCATGTTATTTATGCCTTTTTAGAAGCTGGCAAAGATAGCCGGTTTTTCGAGAATATCACATTTTCAGGAAAGTATCATACACCAAATTAATATTTTTGTATGAATTTTGAAGTGCTTTTGTAATTGCAGCTTCATTTTTAAAAACAACTTCAGTAATTCCTTCATCTAATTGCGGCGTTAGTTCGCCTGTATAGTCTGAAGTCATTAAAAACCAAAACGTTTCTTTTAATTTCATTCCGTTTTGAAAATACACATGATACGTTGTTAATAAAGGTTTTATCAACTTTAAATTAAAGATACCACACTCCTCTTCTACTTCTCTTATAGCGGTTTCTTTTACTGTTTCTCCTTTTTCTATTCTACCTTTTGGCAAGTCCCATTTATAAGACCTGTAGATAAATAAAATTTCTTTTTTTAGATTTAAAACAAGACCACCTGCTGCAGAAACAACATCAAAAGTACTTAAGAATTCTTGCCAACCTTGTTCTAAATCAGGTGTATATAAATTAATACCTTTTAATTTCTTGTCTTTAAGTTTATGTATAATTTCTTCAGTAACAAAATCCTTCAATAGGTAGACAGGATAGTTATTCTCTTTTATTTGAGAAGATGTTAAAAAAATTGGTTTATCATTTACAAAAACTACATACATTTGCATTATGATTTTAAACAAAGATACGGCAAAAAAAACAGCTGAACTTTTACTGAAAGTAAAGGCAATAAAACTAAATCCTAGTGACCCATTTACGTGGGCATCAGGTTGGAAATCGCCAATCTATTGCGACAATAGAGTAACGCTTTCTTATCCTCCAGTTCGTGTTTTCTTAAAAGAAGAAATTGCAAAAATTGTAGAAAAAGAGTATGGCAAACCAGACGTAATTGCTGGTGTTGCTACCGGTGCCATTGCTATTGGTATTTTGGTTGCCCAAGAATTGGGAGTGCCTTTTATTTATGTGAGACCAGAACCTAAAAGTCATGGTAGAAAAAACCAAATTGAAGGGCATTTAGAAAGCGGACAAAATGTGGTAGTTATTGAAGATTTAATAAGCACAGGGAATAGCAGTTTAAATGCGGTAGCCGCTTTGAAAGAGGCTGGTGCTGTGGTAAAAGGAATGGTTGCTATCTTTACTTATGGTTTTGAGGTTGCTGCAGAAAACTTTAAAGAGAAAAACATAGATTTAATTACTTTAAGTAATTATGATAATTTATTGGAGCAAGCTTTAGAAAGCAGCTATATTTCTGAAAAAGAATTGAGCACATTACATGAGTGGAGAAGAGAACCAAGTACTTGGAAACAATAAAATAGATTTGATATGAATATTGAAGGTAATAAAGTGATTTTAGAAAAATCTCAAGAAACGTTATTTCACTTTTTTAGTGATTTAAATAACTTTGGAAAAATTATGCCCGAAAACATCAATAAATTTGAAGTTGATGGAGATTCTTTCTTATTTGGTTTGCCAGGTATGCCAGAAATTAGATTGGTGCTAAAAGAAAAAACACCTTTTTCTAATATTACTTTGGGTGCAGCAAGCAGCAAATTACCATTTACATTAGCAGCAGACATTACCGAACTAGAGGAAAATAAAAGTGAAGTGCAACTTAGCTTTGTAGGTGAATTTAACGCAATGATGGCCATGATGATTAAGAAGCCATTGACAACTTTTGTTGATACATTAACTGAAAATCTAAAGAAAATCTAAAGAAAAGAAATTTCTTTAATTCCGAATTCTCTCAACGTCTCATCTTCCAATTCTACTTGAAGTTTTCCGTCTTTAGAAATTCCACGAATAATTCCCATAAATAAAACATCATTGCTATCTTTAAACATCGTTGGAATGTTTTTTTTATACAACACCTTTAAATAACTGGTTTCTATACTTTCGAAAGCCTTTGCATTTAAAAGTGTAATTTTTGATTTTAAACTAACAACCATACCGATTAAAAGTTGTTCTAAATCGAATGTTCTATTGCTACTTAATTTTAAAGAGCTGGCTTTTTCTAAAGAACTAGAAAAGCTAGTTTGATTTACATTTAATCCAATTCCAATTACAGCAGAAGAAATTTTTGTCCCTTTTAAACTGTTTTCTATTAAAATACCTCCAATTTTTTTATTTGCTGACAGAATGTCGTTCGGCCATTTAATAGTAATTCTAGGAATATTTTCTTGTTTTAAGACCTCAAAAACAGCTAAAGAAACCGCATAATTTAAATACTTTTTATCTAAAATACTTAAGGACTTAAAAGTTACAAAAACACTAAAAATCAAGTTCTTACCAACCTCTGACTCCCAAGTACTTCCTTGTTGACCTCTTCCTTTAATTTGATTCTCTGTTACAACAACTGTGAAATTTTCTACTACCGAATTAGTTGCCATTTCCTTTAAAAAAGAATTGGTAGAATCGATGGCACTAAGTTTGATTATTTTCAAGTGTTAAAGATTGTGTAAAGTAGTTCAATAATAAACAAAATACTCGCAAAAATATAATAACTTTGCATTTAAATTAGAAATAAATTAATGATCAAAAAGCAAGTAAGCACAGACGATTTAATCTCTGTAATAATTCAAGGTATTGAAGAGGTTAAAGGAGAAAATATTCAGCTATTAGACTTACGAGATATAGAGAATACCGTATGTGATTATTTTATAATCTGCTCTGGTAATTCAAACACACAAGTAAAAGCAATTTCTGGTTCTATTCAAAAAACAGTAAGTAAGCAAGTGAAAGACAAGCCTTGGCATATTGAAGGTGAAAACAATGCTGAATGGATTTTAATGGATTATGTAAACGTTGCAGTGCATGTTTTTCAGAAACAAATTAGAGATTTCTACGATATAGAAAGTCTTTGGGGAGATGCCAAAATTACAGAGATTACACCTTCTTAAAATTTTAGATTAATAAAATGAGCGAAAATAAAAAAGAAAATAATAAAAATGAGCCTAAATTCAAGATGAATTCTTATTGGATTTATGGTGCGGTAATACTACTTTTAATTGGATTTCAGTTTTTTAGTAGTGGTGATTTAGCAACGCAAAGTATTTCTAAAAATGAATTTAGTGAAGTTTTAAGAGATAATGATATTTCTAAAATTATTGTAGTAAACAATAATGTTGCTCAAATCTTCATCAAAGAAGAAGCGATGAAGAAATCTAAATATCAAAAATTAGTAAATTCTACTTTTTATAGAAAAGGTGCTTCTTTGTACGAATATAATTTTGGTGATTTACAAAATTTTGAAAATGATTTAGCAAAAGCTAAAAAAGAAACTGACCTAACCTTCGATTTAAAAAACGAAAGCAGAACTAGTATGGTAGATACTTTTATAGGTTTCTTACCTTTTATCATCTTAATCGGTGTGTGGTTGTTCTTTATGAAAAGAATGTCTGGTGGTGGATCTGGAGCTGGTGGTGGAGGTCAAATTTTCAACATAGGTAAATCGAAAGCGAAGTTATTTGACAAAGACACGAAAGTAAAAACAACTTTTGCTAATGTTGCGGGTTTAGAAGGTGCAAAAGAAGAGGTACAAGAAATAGTAGATTTCTTAAAAAACCCAGAAAAATATACCTCTTTAGGTGGTAAAATTCCTAAAGGTGCGCTATTAGTAGGCCCTCCAGGAACCGGTAAAACATTATTAGCGAAAGCAGTTGCTGGTGAAGCAGATGTTCCTTTTTTCTCTCTATCTGGATCAGATTTTGTAGAAATGTTTGTAGGTGTTGGTGCTTCTAGGGTTAGAGATTTATTTAAACAAGCTGCACAGAAATCGCCTTCAATAATTTTTATTGATGAGATTGATGCTGTGGGTAGAGCTCGTGGAAAAAATAGTATGACTGGTGGTAATGATGAGCGTGAAAATACGTTAAATCAATTATTAACAGAAATGGATGGTTTTGGCACAGATACAAATGTAATTGTAATTGCTGCAACCAATAGAGCAGATGTTTTAGATAGCGCACTATTGCGTGCTGGACGTTTTGATAGACAGATTTATGTTGATTTGCCAAACATCAACGAAAGAAAAGAAATTTTCGAAGTACATATCAAGCCTTTAAAATTAGCAGAAGATGTTAAAATTGAATTCTTAGCGCAACAAACTCCTGGTTTTTCTGGAGCAGATATTGCCAATATGTGTAATGAAGCTGCCCTAATTGCTGCTAGACACGGTAAAAAAGCAATTCACCATCAAGATTTCCTAGATGCTGTAGATAGAATTGTGGGTGGTTTAGAAAAGAAAAATAAAGTAATTACACCAAAAGAAAAAGAAGTTATTGCTTTTCATGAAGCAGGTCATGCAACGGTAAGTTGGATGCTAGAACATGCTGCACCTTTGGTAAAAGTAACAATTGTGCCAAGAGGGCAATCTTTAGGCGCTGCATGGTATTTACCCGCAGAAAGGTTAATTGTGCAAACAGAACAAATGTTAGACGAAATGTGCGCTACTTTAGGTGGTAGAGCTGCAGAAAAAGTAATTTTTAATAAAATTTCTACAGGTGCATTAAGTGATTTAGAAAAAGTAACCAAACAAGCAAGAGCTATGGTTACAGTATATGGTTTAAACGAAAAAGTTGGAAACATAACGTATTATGATTCCTCTGGAAATGATTCTTTTGTAAAGCCTTACAGTGATGATACTGCGAAAACAATTGATACAGAAATTTCTAGTATGATTGAAGCACAATATGCAAGAGCTATTGACTTACTAGATAATAATAAAGAGAAGTTAACAATACTAGCAAAACTACTTTTAGAGAAAGAGGTTATATTTAAAGACGACTTAGAAAAAATTTTTGGAAAAAGACCTTTTGATGAAGTTGAAGAAAAAGTTGAAGAAAAAATTGAAGAAGAAGTAAAGGTTTCTTCAGTAGAAAAAGATACTGAGGAATAATTTAACATTCCACAATTAATGAAATATTTAAAGAAACTATTTAACATATCTAATAAAGAAGATAAAGAAATTCAAAAACAAGAAGTTGATTTATCTTTAGATGATTTATTTGTGCATAATTTCATAAAGAAAGGCGGTAAATTTCTTTACTGCTTGGAAAAAGATGAGATTTTTGAAAACGTTAAAAACATTTTATTAGAAAATAACTGGAAAAGCTTATTGGTTACGAATCCTAAATTAATTACTTTTTTAAACGAAAAAGAAATATACATAGATCAAAACCATAAAAAATCAATTCCTTTCTTTACCACTTGCGAGCATTTAATTGCAGATCGTGGAAATATTTTATTTTCTTCAAATCAATTAAAAAGTACTAAGCTATCAGAATTTTCTGAAAACTTTATTGTTTTCGCAACAACAAGTCAATTAGTTCAAAATACAGGTGAAGGCTTAACCGGCATAAAGACCAATTGTAAGAATGCACTACCTACTAATATTTCAGCTGTAAAAGACTTTGAAATTAATAAAGAAGATGATACTTCCTTGAATTTTGGAAACAGTAGTACAAAAAACTTATATTTACTTTTATTAGAAGATTTATAATATGAGCAACCTTTTAAAAAGGAGTTTTTCTGGAATTATTTTTGTTTTATTTTTTTTAACTGCAATTCTTTTCTCAGAAACGTCTTACGTTATACTTATCTCTCTCTTTGGAATCGTTGCCATTTGGGAACTTTCTAAAATGACAAACTTTAAAAGTGCAATTACCTATATCTTATTTGGACTTACCTTATTTTTAATGCTCAAAAGACCTAATAGTTATGCAATCTCACTTATATTAGGTATAAATATACTCTCTTCATGCTACCTTATATTTCAACTTTTTAGAAAAAAAGAAATTATATATACTACCGAGAGAGAGAAATTAGGTTTAACAATTAGATATTTAATTTTCTCATTTTGCTTTTTAATTTTATTACCATTTCACGATCAAAATTACACACCTTATTTAATGATCTCTGTATTGGTTCTTATTTGGGTGAATGATAGTTTTGCTTTTATCGTTGGAAAAAACTTTGGCAAAAGAAAATTATTTGTTTCTGTTTCGCCTAAAAAAACTATTGAAGGATTTATTGGTGGCTTTATTTGCGCGCTAGTAACGGCATACATTATTAGTATTAGTAGTTTAAACTCAACAAACTTTTCTTTGACTAATTGGTTTATCATCGCAGCAATTATATCTATTATTGGTACTATTGGAGATTTGGTAGAATCTAAATTAAAAAGACAAGCAAACATAAAAGATAGTGGCACGATAATGCCAGGGCACGGAGGTATTTTAGATAGGTTAGATAGCTTGTTATTTGCTGCTCCGTTTGTATATTTGTATATTAATTTTATTATTTAAATATGATTCGTTTTCACAAAGAAGGGTATAAGATTATTGTTATTGCTTTTATTTTATCTATTACAGGGATATTATTAGCAGAAAAATTTATTCAAATTATTTGGGTTGTAAAAGCAATTCAAATAATAATTTTAGCTTTCTTATTTATTGTATTGCAATTTTTTAGAAATCCGAAAAGGGATACAAATTTAAATGAAAACGCTATTATTGCTCCAGTAGATGGTAAAGTGGTGGTTATTGAAGAAGTTGAAGAACCAGAATATTTTAAAGATAAAAGATTACAGGTTTCTATATTCATGTCTCCAATTAATGTGCACGTTACAAGATATGCAATGAGCGGTGTAGTAAAATATAGTAAATACCACCCTGGAAAATATTTAGTTGCTTGGCACCCTAAAGCATCTACAGAAAATGAAAGAACAACAATCGTTTTAGATAATAAAGTCTTTGGCGAAGTGTTATACCGACAAATTGCAGGCGCCTTAGCCAAAAGAATTGTAAATTATGCTGAAGAAGGTACAGAAGTAATTCAAGGGGCAGACGCAGGCTTTATTAAATTTGGATCTAGAGTAGATTTATATCTACCAATTGGTACAGAACTAACCATAAAACTTGGGGATGTAGTAAAAGGAGGGACACAAGTAGTTGCAAAAAAATAAATATGGATTCTGATTTGGACATAGCGTTTAAAGAAGCCTTTATTGAAATTTCAAAACTAAAGGAAGCTGTAGCACCAGATGTTATGCTAAAGCTTTATGCGTATAATAAACACGCTAATTTTGGAAGTAACTCTCCCCATTACGAAAAATTAGATGTTAGAAATGCATTTAAAGTAAATGCATGGATGCAAATAAAAGATATGTCTTCTAACGACGCGAAACAAGAGTATATCAAATTAGCAAAATCTCTATTAAATAGTAAAAAATAAAAAATTATGAAAAAATTATTTTTAATATTATTAACAATTAGTTTAGGTGCAAGTTTTACTTCTTGTAAATCTGACAAAAAAGAAACAACAGTATCTGACGCTAAACAAAACGCTTCTTTTTCAATAAAAAAAGCAGCAAGCGAAATTAACTTTACAGCCTATAAGTTTACGGAAAAAAAAGGTGTTGGTGGTCAATTTAGACATGTAGATATTACTTCTGGTGGTTTTGGAAACACAATTAAAGAAGCAATACATAATGCTGAATTTTCAATTCCAGTAAAGAGTCTTTTTACAAAAGATTCAAGTAGAGACTATAAAATTCAGAAATTTTTCTTCGGGGTAATGAGTGACACTAAATTACTTTCAGGCAAATTAACGATTGAAAATGATTCTATTGGAGCTGCAATTATCAAAATGAATGGTATTTCTGAAAAGGTGCCTTTTAAATATACCATTACCGACAATACTTTTGCAATGAATGCTACTATGGACATTACCAATTGGGATGCATTAGACGCTTTAGCTTCCTTAAATAAAGTTTGTGAGATTTTGCATACAGGCGCAGACGGAATATCTAAAACTTGGAGCGATGTTGCTTTAAATATTTCTACAAAATTTTAATTTTTAATTTGTAAGTAATAATTATTTTATAAAAAATAAAAAAGGGATACACCGCTAAAGTGTGTCCCTTTTTATTTGCTAATTATTTTAAAAAAATCTGTAAAGAGAGAAACCACCTCCCTATCTAAAAATGGGAAATTATTGGGTTCAATAACTACAGTATTTTTTTAACTTTTAAATAGGAAGCCCTAATTCTATTTTCAACCAATGTATCATTGCCTTTGTAAAAAAAGGTAACTTTCCTTTTCTTTACTAAAATCTTGTATTCAAAATTTTTAGCTTTCTCTTGCCAGAGTACTTGCTTTTTTTTGAACTCTTTGTATTTTCCGAAATCTTTCGCCACTATTTTAATTACAGTTTCTTGCTGATTTGCATCAATTGTAAAATGAAACTTTAATTTGTTTTGAGAAAAAATAACACTTGATGCTATTAATAAAGTGAATAATACTACTTTTTTCATTTTCATCTTTTCAATTTTTATTTATCAATTTTTTGATATTACAAACTCTCTAAAGCTCTTTTTAATTCTATATACTTAAATACAAATCCTTTTTTTTCTATTTTACCTGAAGACAACCGGCTGCCTTCTAAAAGAATAATTGCCAATTCTCCAAACACCAATTTCAACAAAAAACCAGGAACTGCAATTGGTAAATAAGGCCTTTTAATGGCTTTAGCCAATGTTTTAGAAAAAGTCCTATTAGTGTGGGATTCTGGAGAAACCGTATTGTAAACCCCTTCAAAATCCTCTTCAACCGCCTTTATATAGAGGTTACACAAGTCATCTATATGAATCCATGCCAAATATTGATTTCCTGAACCTAAAGGGGAAACAATCGGTGTTCTCATTTTTTCTAGAGCACCTCCTGTTTTAGACAGAACAACACCAGTTCTTAAAATAGTTACTGGAATATTCAAGTCTTTAAACTGATTGGCTGCTGCCTCCCATTTTAGACAAACTTGCCCTAAAAAATCAGTACCTACAGCGTCTGACTCCTTAAAAACTTTAGCAGTGGTTTGTGCACCATAGTAATTACTGCCAGACGCAGAAATAAATCCTTTTAAAGGAATATTTTGCGATTTAATTTTGTCAAATATTAGATTAGCAGTTGCCACTCTGCTATTTACAATAACTTCTTTTCTTTCTTTTGTCCAACGTTTTTCAGCAATTCCTGCCCCAGCCAAATGAATAATATAATCGATATTTTCGATGGCTTTGTCATCTAGGGAACCTTTAGAAAAATCCCATTTAAATTCATTTTTATTTTTAGGGTTTCTACTTAAAATTCTAACCTCATGATTTTTTTCAGTCAACAATGCTGTTAACCTTCTACCTACCAAACCTGTTCCACCAGTAACTAATATTTTCGCCATTTGGTAAAGATAAAAAAAGCACGATTCAAAAGATTATAGTTTGTATAAATAATATTTATTATTTAATCTCTTTCATGGCATTCGCAATTAATATTTTTAAATGATTTTTATGTGCTTTTGTAGCTATGTCACCTTTACCATTACTCACCCAAATTTTTATATTTTTTAAATTATAAATAGCCATAGATTTTGCAGCAACTGTATACCTACTGCTAGCTTTACCAGATATCATGCTAATTAACCTTTTTGTATACACCGCCTGTAAATTTTGACGAAAAGAATTTATACTTCCATAAACATCAGGTTTAAACATTATGTTATTAATATCTGACATAAAAGAGGATAATTTATAATCATTACCATACAATTCAGAATTAGAAATCCTTTGTAAAGTATTTGGATGCATTAGATGAGCTAAAACCTTTGTCTGATAACCTAAAACTTGCTCATGAATTTTTGGGTCTTCTGAACCACCAAAGAAATTAAACCCTCTTCTTTGTTTTGCTAAAAAATTGTAAACATCTTTAGGTGTGTTAAAGGCGTCTGGAGCAAAAATATATTTCTTCATAGCTTCCATTGCCCTTTTTTGGTCTGATAAACTTACAGGTGTATAAGGCTGTGTGCCCCCTTCTTGACCAAAAGTAGACCTATCTACATAAACGCCGCCAATAAATCTAGAAATTACGCCCCCTGCTACTGCTGATTGATTATGTAATGTATAATATGCTCTTCTTAAATCCTCATAAGTTTCACCTTTTGTAGTAAACTGAGTTTTTAAGTTTTTCATCATTGAATTTACCAACTCAAATCTATTAATTGAATAAGTGATTTGGTCATTAGATAAATCACCAATCATAACTCTTGGATCAATTGCTTTACCTGGAGAACGCATATCATCAGCATCATTACCAAAAATTAATTCTGGTTTTGTAGATTTATTTAATAAAACACTCATTTCTGAATCGTCTTTAAAATCTTGATATCCAAACTGTACAGCCCAAATATCATAAGGGCCAACTGACATATCAGCATATTGTCCTTGTTTACTTCTGTCATTTGTAATATTTATTCCTGCATAATCCATTACAGAACCTGTTAAGGCTTTTCCTTTAATAAAGTCTGCATCTGCTAATTGTTCAGGCGAGAATAATTGACTCGCTTTCATATTATGATTTAACCCTAATGTGTGCCCAACTTCGTGCATAATTAAAGATTTCATCCCCTCTTTCTTAAGAGCTTCCATATCTAAATCAGAAGCACCAGTTGCTTGTAAAACAGCAGACCCTAGTTGCATATTATTATGCATTACATGTCCCATAGAACAATAATTAAGATTTTGCTTTTTAAAGAACTTTGTAACCTCTAACTCTTCTGAAGTTTCTAACTCCATATTAGTAGTTGCATCATTATATAATTTGTCTGCAAAAACTCTATTTGTAAAATGCACAAACTCTAGCATAATGTCTGCACCTAAAATTTCACCAGTTCTTGGGTTTACAAAACTTGGACCATAACCACCAAAAGGAGGATTTGGAGAAGATGTCCAACGTAAAACATTATAACGCACATCTCCTGCATCCCAATCTGCGTTATCTGGTTGTACTTTTACAGCCATTGCATTTTTAAATCCGGCTTTTTCAAAAGCTACATTCCAAGCTAAAACCCCTTCTTTAATTGTTGCTCTCCATTCTAGAGGAGTTGTGTTTTCTATCCACCAAGTAATTGGAGTTACCGGTTCTGATATAGCAGCCTCTGGGTTTTTTTTAACCAACTTCCATCTATGAATCATATCTCTATAATTTACAGTGCTTGTTGCTGTCATATCATTCGTTTCTGTTAAGAAATAACCAACTCTTGCATCATCCATTCTTGGTGAATAGTCATCTTTTGGCATATTCATAAACGTATGAAAAACTTTAATAGAAACATTTCTCCCATCTGCAACAGCAGCAGAACCACCATTTAAAACAGAGGGATTACTGTACACATATAGAGTTTTTATATTGGTGTTTTCAGGGTAATTTTTAATCTCATTTATTTTCGACTTTTTTTTATCAAAATTCCCCAAACTAAATGCTAAAGGCGACCTTCCTGGCCTTTTAGGACCTTTAATTCTTGTAAATGTTTCCGATAAAAATAATCTATCAGCATCTATTAAATATTCACCATTTTTTGCATCTAAAGCTACTATTTTTCCCGTCGCCATTACAGCATCGCTTATGTTTGCTTCAGAAGATTTAGATAAGGCACTATTTTCATTAAAATAGAAAGAAGTGTTAGGCCTTATAAATTCTAGCTTATTAAAGTATTTTTTTACTTGAAATACAGAATTACCTTTAAAAGCTCCTCTAAATGCGCCTGCCTCAGTTACACCATCAGCAATTTGAGAGAAGTATATAAAATCTTTGTTTAATTGATCTTCTTTTACCAAAAGTTTTACCGAACCGGTTATCGTGTCTTGATAAATAGTAAATAAACCTTCAATTTTTTTGCTACTTTTTGTTAAATCTTTAATTGATTTTTCTTTCTTTTTTAAAGGCTTTTTTTTAGTAGTTGTAGTTTCCTTTTTTTTGTTTTTCCAAAATTGTGCATTTACATCTTGCACTCCTAAAAAGGTAAGTAATAAGAATACTGTGCAAAGAACATTGAAATTACTTGAATAGATGTTTTTCATTGAATATTTTAAGTTTATTATAGATAATTTATTGTCTGTCTCTTATACACATCTGACGCTGCCGACGACTCCT
>OJEO01000251.1_pt1 | contig 23513 bp, 25 predicted proteins | sample 1593621 | NCBI WGS metagenome assembly OJEO01 (sample SAMN05416875, study PRJEB24817) | seawater metagenome | isolation source: Sea water | place: Canada:Atlantic | collected 2013-11
AACTCAAAATTATAACCGAGGTCGGGAACCTCAAAAATTAATTAATATGCCTTTAAAAATTAGATTACAGAGACACGGTAAAAAAGGAAAACCTTTTTACTGGATCGTGGCTGCAGACAGCCGTGCAAAAAGAGATGGTAAATACCTTGAAAAAATAGGAGTTTACAATCCTAATGTAAATCCAGCTCACATTGAGTTAGATTTAGACGGTGCTGTAAACTGGCTTCAAAATGGTGCGCAACCAACTAATACGGCAAGAGCCATCCTTTCTTATAAAGGAGCGATGCTTAAAAATCACCTTGCAGGTGGTGTTCGTAAAGGTGCGTTAACTGAAGAACAAGCCGAAGAAAAATTCAACACTTGGTTAGAAGAAAAAGCTGAGAAAGTTGAAGGAAAACGTACAAAACTAACCGAAGCTGAAGAAAAAGCGAAAGCCGAAGCTTTAGCTGCTGAAAAAGCAGTTAGTGATGCACGTCTTGCAGAAGCCAAAGCTGCTGAAGATGAAGCGAAAGCGGAAGAAGAGGCTAAGGCAAAAGCGGAAGCAGAAGCAAAGGCAGCCGAAGAGGCTCCTGCTGCTGAAGAAGCTGCAAAAGAAGAAGAATAAAGCGTAGCCTAACGATGCAAAAGTCAGCTTGTTTCTACTTAGGCAAAATCGTTAAAAAATACAGCTTTAAAGGGGAGCTGCTAGCGAAGCTAGATACAGACGACCCTGAACAATTTCTAGAAATGGAATCGGTTTTTGTTGAACACAACAAAAATTTGATTCCATTTTTTATTGAATCCCTCTCCTTGCACAAATCTACCTTACTCCGTATTCAGTTTGAAGGGGTGAAAAACGAAACCGACGCTACTAACTTAATAGGGGATGAATTATATCTACCTCTAAATATGTTACCCAAACTTAGCGGCAATAAGTTTTACTATCACGAAGTAACCGGTTTTACGGTTACCGACACCAATTTCGGAATTGTTGGAACTATTACAGGCGTTAATGACACGACCGCACAAGCTTTATTTGAAATTGATCACAACGGAAAAGAGGTATTGATCCCTATTAGTGACGATTTAATTAAAAAAGTAGATCGCGAAAAGAAAGACATTCGCATTACCGCTCCGGAAGGGCTGATTGAATTGTACCTTGAATAGGAAGCTATGAACTTATCCGTGGCTTCTATATACTTCGGCAAGCCCAGTGTTGCGCGCTTCTCGTCCCTCGAATCACTCCGCCACCATAATCTTCTATCTTTGTTATAAAATAATTCAAATTACCCAACCGTGAACAAACCTTTCCACTTTAAGCATTTTACCGTTCACCAAGATCGTTGTGAAATGAAAATTGGCACCGACGGCGTTTTGCTAGGTGCTTGGACCTCATTAGAGCACAATCCCACTTCTATTTTGGATATTGGCTCTGGCACCGGAATCATAGCACTACAACTCGCACAAAGAAGTACCGCCGAATTAATTGATGCCATTGAGATTGATGAAAATGCATACGAACAATGTGTCGAAAACTTTGAAGCTTCCTCTTGGGGCGATCGGTTGTTCTGTTATCACGCAGATTTGAATGCATTTACCAAAGAAATGGCCGGTGAACACTACGATTTAATTGTTTCCAATCCGCCTTTTTATGTAGAAGATTATAGCTCCGGAAACTCTGCAAGAGACACAGCTCGCTTTACCGAAGCATTGCCTTTTGAACATTTAGTAGCAAGTGTTTCTATTTTACTATCTGAAACGGGCGTTTTTTCTACCATTATTCCGAAGAAAGAAGAAGAACATTTTATACAATTGGCTTCAACTAAAGGACTTTACGCAAATCGTATTTGCAGAGTCCGCGGCACAGAAACTTCCGAAGAAAAAAGAAGCTTGTTGCAATTTTCATTTACTGAAACCACTCCAAAAATTGAAAATCTCACTATTGAAATCAGTCGCCACAACTATACCAAAGCGTATAAAAACTTGGTACGCGATTTTTACTTGAAAATGTAGGAGGTTAAAGTCGTGATTTCTACATTTGTATTCCTTAAAACTATGAAACCATGAAACCAGATCTTTTTGAAGCTCCCGATTATTATAACATCGATGATTTACTAACCGAAGAGCATAAGCTCATACGCGATGCCGCTCGCGATTGGGTAAAACGCGATGTATCTCCAATAATTGAAGAAGCAGCTCAAGATGCTAAATTTCCAAAATCGATCATTCCCGGACTTGCTGAAATTGGCGCTTTTGGCCCATATATTCCTGAAGAATACGGCGGAGCAGGTTTAGACCAAATAAGCTACGGTCTTATTATGCAAGAAATTGAACGTGGTGATAGTGGTGTTCGTTCTACAGCTTCAGTACAATCTTCATTGGTTATGTATCCTATCTGGAAATATGGTAATGAAGAACAACGTAAAAAATACCTGCCAAAACTAGCTACTGGCGAATGGATGGGTTCTTTTGGCTTAACAGAGCCTGATCACGGTTCCAATCCTGCTGGAATGGTTACCAATTTTAAAGATAAAGGCGATCACTATTTATTAAACGGAGCCAAATTGTGGATTTCAAACTCCCCGTTTTGTGACGTGGCTGTTGTTTGGGCAAAAAATGAAGAAGGTCGTATTCACGGTCTCGTTGTAGAACGTGGTATGGAAGGTTTTACAACTCCAGAAACACACAACAAATGGTCCTTACGTGCCAGTGCAACTGGAGAGTTGATATTTCAGGATGTAAAAGTCCCCAAAGAAAACTTATTACCCAACAAAAGTGGCTTGGGTGCACCTTTGGGCTGCCTAGATTCCGCTCGTTACGGAATTTCTTGGGGCGTTATTGGAGCAGCGATGGACTGTTACGATACAGCCTTGCGCTATGCTAAGGAACGTGTTCAGTTCGGGAAACCGATTGCTGGATTTCAATTACAGCAGAAAAAATTAGCTGAAATGATAACCGAAATCACAAAAGCACAATTATTAGCACTTCGCTTAGGGCAATTAAAAAATGAAGGGAAAGCGACCTCTGCACAAATATCCATGGCAAAGCGAAACAATGTCGATATGGCGTTGAAAATTGCGCGTGAAGCTAGACAAATATTAGGCGGAATGGGAATCACCGGCGAATATAGCATTATGCGTCATATGATGAATTTAGAAAGTGTAATCACCTACGAAGGAACGCACGATATTCATTTGTTAATTACCGGATTGGATATCACCGGTGAAAATGCTTTTAAATAAAAAAGGCTATTAAAGTTTTGATAAAGGCGCTACAATAATTGTGGCGCCTTTTTAGTTTTGTTGAAAAAGAACGCTATGATTGCCCAAATCAACAAAAGAATAAAACCGTATCGCGATACCCTGCTCCACCATCCATTGTATAGCGAAATTAAAACCCCCAAGCATCTCCAGACTTTTATGGAGTACCACGTGTTTGCCGTGTGGGATTTTATGTCATTGCTTAAATCTTTACAAAATAACTTAACGTGTACAAATGTCCCGTGGATTCCTAAAGGCGATCCAGCAACTCGGTATTTAATTAACGAAATAGTATTGGCCGAAGAGACCGACATAAACCTAAAAGGAGAACGTCAAAGTCATTTTGAAATGTACTTGGATGCCATGAAAAAAGCGAAAGCTAACACCGCTCCAATTAATGGTTTTTTAGAGCGTTTAAAAAACACCTCTATTTCCGAAGCGATTGAGCAATCTAATTTACCCGAAGCGGTTCAAAAATTTTTAAAATATACATTCACGGTTATTAAAGAAAACAAACCCCATAAAACCGCTGCTGCTTTTACTTTTGGCAGAGAGGATTTAATTCCGGAAATGTTTTCAGAAATTATTAAAAGAATTCAACAAAACTTCCCGAAAGAAGATTTAACGGAGTTTAAGTATTATTTTGATCGCCATATTGAATTAGATGAAGACGAGCACGGCCCAATGGCGTTGCAAATGGTGAAGAATCTTTGTGGCGATGACGGCAAAAAATGGCGCGAAGCAGAACGAACTATCGTACAGTCGTTACAAGCAAGAGAACAATTATGGGAAGGTGTACTATCTGAAATATTGAGTGACAAACTTGCGTAGCATTAGCCGCAAATTGTATCTTTAAACAAAGAAACCATCGATGTCCTCACAAAAAAGAATTACGAACGCCTACAAGACCGCGCGGCGTATTTCTTTTAACGACCATTCAAAATTTATCATTTTTAGCGATTGCCACAGAGGTGATAACAGTTTTGCCGATGAGTTTGCCAACAACCGGAATATTTACTTTCACGCGTTAGAATATTACTACAAAGAAAACTTTACCTATTGCGAATTGGGCGATGGCGACGAATTATGGGAAAACCTCACCTTTCAATCGGTTTTTGAAGCACACCAAAATGTATTCGAGTTACTTCGGAAATTTTATGCGGAAAACAGGTTGTACCGTTTAATTGGCAACCATGATATGGTGTATAAAAATGAAAAGTATGTCGAGAAAAACCTCTTTAGTTATTTCAATAAAGTAACGGGAAAAGATGACCCACTTTTTCCTGAAATAACCTTCACCGAAGGATTGATTTTAAAATACGAACAAACACAGCAGGAGATTTTTATGCTCCACGGCCACCAAGCCGATTGGATGAATTACCACGGATGGAAATTTAACCGGTTTCTGGTACGTGCTCTTTGGCGACCTTTGCAGGTTTTTGGCATTGGCGATCCCACCAGTCCGGAACGGAATTACAAAGAACTCATAAAAGTAGAACGACGCACCAAAAAGTGGATTGTTGATAACGACAACATCTTTACCATAACGGGGCACACCCACCGCCCCCGGTTTCCTGAACCTGGCGATATAGCCTATTTTAACGACGGTAGTTGCGTGCACCCGCGGAGCATTACCGGGCTGGAAATAGAAAATGGCGAAATTTCACTCGTAAAATGGAACATCTCCACTACAGAAGACGGCACCTTAAAAGTCGTTCGTCTCCTTCTGGAAGGACCACAAAAATTAATCGATTATAAAACTGAATAACATAATTTCACGTAAATAAGATACTATGATAAAGACCATTTCTATATTAACGTTACTTTCAAGCTTCTTTCTATTTCTGAATTGCTCCGTGCAAAAAAGAACCGTAGACAAAGATTCAACTTCAGATTATAAATACTTAGCCCTTGGCGATAGTTACACCATTGGCGAAAGTGTTTGTGACACTTGTAGATTTCCTGAACAACTAAAAAAAGAGCTTAACCAAAGTTTAAATAAGCAAGGTGATTTAAAAATAATTGCCAAAACCGGTTGGACCACCACCGATTTACTAAACGCTATTGCACAACAAAAACCTGCTAGCGATTATGATCTTGTCACTTTATTAATTGGAGTCAACAACCAATATCAAGGACAGCCTTTTTCTACGTATGAAAAAGAGTTTCCTGTTTTATTGGAAAAAGCCATCCAATTTGCGGGTGGAAATAAAGATCATGTGATTGTAGTTTCAATTCCTGATTATGCCTTTACGCCTTTTGGTCAAACGAAAAGTGATCCCAGTAAAATTTCTGAAGAATTAGCGCAATACGACGCTTATGCAAAGAAAATTTCAGAAAAAGAAGGTGTTGATTTTATAGATATAACTCCAATTACCAGAAAAGGATTAGAAAATAAAACCTTAGTAGCCTCAGATGGATTGCATCCTTCAAAAGAAGCGTATAGCCAATTTGTAAAACTATTAACTGTGAAAGCAGTTGAGGTTTTAAAATAAAGTTTTCATTCCGCAGGAGATACGACGAGGAACCACACAACTTTTTAACCCTAAATAACAATTGAAAAGTAAAGCGTGAATAACAGGATGTGATTTCTCCTTTCAGTCGAAATGACAATGACATACGTTGTCATTCCGATAGAGGCACGACGAGGAATCTCATCTGAGTGAACTCGGCCAGTTTAGGAATAAAAATCTTGATGGTAAAAACAAAGCATGAATAATTGGGCAGATCAATGGCACGTGACAAACAGGCTGAGATTTCTCCTTACAGTCGAAATGACTGGAATTAGCTCTCTGGAGCCAATTCCACTTGCAACCCGTCCATTTCAGGGTGTATGTGTATTTGGCATCCCAAACGGCTATTATCTTGTACGTGAAACGCTTCAGCGAGCATTAAATCTTCATCATAACTCATTTCAGGGAGTTCGTGATCGCTTTGCACATAACATTGACAGGAAGCACACATGGCCATGCCACCACAGACACCAATGGTTCCTTCGGGAGCAAGCTCATAGGAGCGAACCACTTCCATAAGGTTCATATTCATATCGGTTGGGGCGTCAATTTGATGGCTTTTACCCTCCCTATCGATTATGGTTATTTTTATATCCTGTGCCATATTTTTATGAAAAAGACCTCACGAGATTTTGAAAGCTTGTGAGGTTTTATCTTATTAGTTTAATTTATCGCTTTAACAACAGCTTTAGGAGCTTGTTTTTTGCTTCCGTCAAATCCTTCTACACCGCCTACGGTGGTATATTTCATAACATATCGTTTATCTGGAAAAATGCGTTGGTAGGCACTTTGGCACATTAATGTTGCCTCGTGAAAGCCACAAAGAATTAATTTTAATTTTCCAGGATAGGTATTTACATCGCCAATGGCATAGATTCCTGGAATATTGGTTTGGTAATCTAATGAGTTGTCAACTTTAATAGCGTTTTTTTCAATTTCCAATCCCCAATCTGCAATAGGCCCTAATTTTGGAGCCAATCCAAACAATGGAATAAAATGATCACATTCTCTGTTAAATACATCTGCACCTCTCTTGATAGAAACACCTTCTATGGTTTCTTTTCCGTAGACATCAATTACTTCAGCAGGGGTAATTAATTCAATTTTACCTAAATTTTTCAGTTCTTGTACTTTTTCTACACTATCCAATGCACCACGGAATTCATTACGACGGTGAATTAGCGTAACGCTTGAGGCTACATCGGTTAAGAAAATACTCCAGTCTAAGGCAGAATCACCTCCACCGGCAATTACAACATTTTTGTCTCGATACACTTCCGGGTCACGTATAATGTATTCCACTCCTTTATCTTCGTATTCTGAAATACCCGTGATAGGGGGTTTACGAGGCTCAAAACTTCCCAATCCACCTGCAATTGCAACTACTGGTGCATGATGTTTTGTTCCTTTATTGGTGGTCACAATAAAAGTTCCATCATCTTGCTTGTCGATGTTCTGTGCGCGTTCGCCCAAGGTAAAACCCGGTTGAAACGGTTCAATTTGTTTCATCAGATTATCGACCAAATCTCCAGCTAATACTTCTGGAAAAGCGGGTATATCGTAAATAGGCTTTTTTGGGTAAATTTCGGAACACTGACCGCCAGGTTGCGGTAATGCGTCAATTAAATGACATTTCAGTTTTAATAATCCGGCTTCAAAAACGGTAAAAAGCCCCGTAGGACCTGCACCGATTATCAATATATCTGTTTTAATCATGAATCTAATTCGTCTTTACAAGTATAAAAGTATAATTGTTTTTAGGGTTAGTAAATGACATAAATCAGTTTACTCTACATTTACTACACTTTCAATTTGGGGAGCATGTTTTTTAATAGTCATTTCCACGCCACTTTTTAGGGTCATTTGGTTTACGGTACAGCCTACGCATGCACCTTCTAAACGCACCACTACTCTTTTCCCATCATCTATAGAGATAAGGGAAATGTCTCCCCCATCGCTTTGAAGAAATGGACGTATTTCTTCCAACGCATCTTCTACCTTTAATTTTAATTCTTGCTCTTCCATATTATTTTTTAACGGCACTACAACCTGCCATTGTTGTTATTTTAATGGCTTCGGTTGGGGGGAGATTTTCGTTACGACGTACCGTTTGCTCCACCACATTTTTTGTTACTTCTTCAAAAGCCTCTTCGGTAGGCGTCGCTGTTTGCATAGCTGCCGGGCGACCTACATCACCAGATTCCCGAATGCTTTGTACCAATGGCACACTTCCTAAAAAAGGAATATCTAAATCTTCAGCTAAATTTTTGGCTCCTTCTTTTCCGAAGATATAATATTTATTCTCCGGTAATTCTTCAGGAGTAAAATAAGCCATATTTTCTATTATTCCTAATACGGGTACTTGTATGTTTTCTTGCTGAAACATGGCGACTCCTTTACGGGCATCGGCCAAGGCAACATTTTGAGGCGTACTCACCACCACAGAACCTGTTAATGGCAAGGATTGCATAATACTCAAATGAATATCGCCCGTTCCTGGAGGTAGATCTACTAATAAGAAATCTAACTCGCCCCAATCAGCATCAAAAATCAGCTGATTTAATGCTTTTGCAGCCATGGGGCCTCGCCAAATTACTGCTTGATCTGGTTTTGTGAAAAACCCTATCGATAATATTTTAACGCCATAATTTTCTACAGGCTTCATTTTACTTTTTCCATCCACTTTTACGGACAGTGGTTTTTCCATAGCCACATCGAACATAATAGGAATGGATGGTCCGTAAATATCAGCATCTAGAACCCCTACTTTAAAGCCCATTTTTGAAAGGGTAACCGCCAAGTTTGCCGTTACGGTAGATTTACCAACGCCACCTTTACCTGAAGCTACTGCTACGATATTCTGGATTCCAGGAATGGCTTTCCCTTTAATCAAGTTAGGGTTTTCCTTTTTTGTTGGAGCTTCTATTTTTATATTAACCTGAACTTTAGCATTAGCATCTATCTTTTCCTGAATGGTTTTTATAATATCCGCTTCAGCTCTTTTTTTAATGTGCAGAGCAGGAGTGGAAAGTGTTAGATCTACAATCACCTCATCAGCAAATGTGACTACATTTTTTACAGCACCACTCTCGACCATATTTTTGCCTTCTCCAGCTACAGTTATGGTTTCTAATGCTTTAAGTATCTCTGTTTTGTTCAATTTCATAAATTCTTTTTCACAATATTTAGACTGATTCTAAAGTACAAATATAACGGTATTAGTTTGGATTTTAAAGGAGTTAGATTGAAATGATTTATGGGTAGATAGATGAAGCTAGAAGTTGGAAATAAATCAATATATAAACAAAAAATACCTTAAAGTTCTTTCATGGGATCCCAGAACAATTCTTCCAAATTTTGAATTTGATTCTCAACCACTTCTATTCCTTCGTTTTCCAATAATTGTTGCATTAAATTGGTGCCTTTAAAGTGATGTTTTCCAGTAAGTAATCCTTTTTTATTTACTACCCTGTGTGCAGGAACGTCTGGATCTTTGCCACTTCCATTCATTGCCCAGCCTACCATTCGGGCACTTCCGGCAGAGCCTAAGTAACGAGCAATGGCACCGTAGCTTGTTACTCTTCCGTAAGGAATTTGTTTTGCGACTTGGTATACTTTTTCAAAAAAACCTTCCGAAGCCATTTTAAATTTCTTGCATGATTTTAAGTAACGTAATAACTGAAATGACCGCCGTAATTATCCCGATAATGAAATTCATATTCACATTCAGTTTATTCTGGTCATCTTTTTGCCTGAAAAACCAAACATACATTGCCAACACGACAAAAGTGCCCAAACCTGAACCCACTACTGCACTCCACAGCCCTGGTTGAGCAAAACTAAACCAACCAAACCCTGCAAACGTGATGCTTATATACACCCAATAAGGAAGGGGTAATAGGTTTACTAATGCTAATAGCATTCCAGAAAATAATCGGTTGGTTTTGGAGTGGTTTACATCATCAGGTAATTGCCTACGGGTATCTTTTGCTATAAAGAAAAAATAAATGGTGATACAGATAAAAATACCTAATGCCACTTTTTGGAGCATGGAAACATACTCAGGATGCTGGTCTAAAAATCGAGCAAAAAACAAGGCAACCAATGTTTGAAACATTACGGTAATGCAAACGCCTGTAGCGAACAAGAACCCTTTTTTCCGGCCTTCTTTCATACTTACTTTTGCCGCGTACAAGTTTAGCAAACCGGGAGGTACCACCCCAATAAAAGCTGCTATAAAGCCGATGGCAAAATTTACTAGTACAGTCATAAAAGCCCTGTTTCTGTTGTGAATATAAACAAAATTATCTACCTAAATTTAAACCGGATGTAGGTTATCTTTTTATTTTCTTCAAGATATTGTTGTTCGTAAAAGGTTTGAATACTCGTCACCTCCTTCGGCGCCTGGCTATTTCCATATACATCGTGGTGTGCATAATCAATGTTTTCATCAAGCCCATGTAATAAACCTAATGTATACCCGTGCATAAACTCACTATCGGTTTTAAGATGTACAAACCCGTTTGGTTTTAAGACTTTTCGGTATTTATTTAAAAAATCTTCATTGGTAAGACGGTGCTTGGTACGTTTGTATTTTATCTGTGGATCGGGGAAGGTGATCCAGATTTCATCCACTTCATTTTCTTCAAAAAGAAGATCAATTAACTCAATTTGAGTGCGAAGAAAACCAACATTATCTAACTTTTCTTCTAAGGCAGTTTTAGCGCCACGCCAAAAACGGGCTCCTTTAATATCGATTCCCAAAAAATTAGTGTCAGGATATTTTCGGGCTAAATTAACTGAATACTCTCCTTTACCACAACCTAGTTCTAGCACTAAAGGCTTGTCGTTTTTAAAGAAGTTCTTTTTCCAGTTTCCTTTTAAGTTTTTGCTATTTGAGAAAACTTCCTCGCGCGTTGGTTGAATTACGTTCTCAAAAGTTTCGTTTTGCTTAAATCGTTTTAGTTTATTTTTACTGCCCACTGTTACCTATTTCTTAGTACTGTTGATAATTTGGTAAAATTAAGGAAATAGTAGTAAGAGACTACATTGTGTACCTTTGTTTTTGTGAACAGCAAAAAAACCATTTTGGTCGCCCCATTGCATTGGGGATTGGGGCACGCTACACGCTGTATTCCTATAATACGTGCGTTGCTTAAAAACAATTACAACGTCGTCTTAGCTTCAGATGGAAGTGCTTTGTTATTGCTTCGGAAAGAATTTCCCGAGTTATCCTACGTTACTTTACCTTCTTACAATATAACGTATCCCAAAAAAGGTGGTTTTTTTAAGCTGAAACTACTACTGAAGGCTCCCTATATTCAGAAAATAATTGTTTCAGAAAAGAAAGTGATTGAAAAATTAGTCGCTGAAGAAAGCATCCACGGAATTATAAGCGACAATCGTTGGGGTGTGCGCAGTAAAAAAATCCCTTCAGTATTTATTACCCATCAATTAAATGTGTTATCGGGGAACACTTCTTTTATAAGTAGTAATCTGCATCAAAACCTAATTAAAAAATTTGATGCGTGTTGGGTTCCAGATTTGGAAGGTACCATAAATTTAAGCGGAACATTAGGCCATTTTAAAGATCTATTAGCTGCTCCCTTTCCGGTTACTTATATAGGCTTACTTTCCCGAATGCAAAAAAAGAAGCGACCTATTGTTTATGATGTTCTGTGTTTACTTTCTGGGCCTGAACCACAACGAACTGCTTTAGAAGAAAAATTGATTTCGGTTTTTAAGAATTCAGAAAAACAAATTTTATTAGTTCAAGGAGTTGTTGAAGACGTAAAAAAAGAAAAGCAAATAGGTGCTATAAAAATTATAAACTTTTTACAAAGCACAGAACTGGAAAAAGCTATAAATGAAAGTGAATACGTGGTTTCCCGCTCTGGCTATACAACTATTATGGATCTCGCTGCCATGGAAAAGAAAGCGTTTTTTATTCCCACTCCGGGACAATTTGAACAAGTTTATTTGGCCAAACAGTTAAAGCAAACTGGTTTTGTGCCAAGTTGCAAACAAGATGAATTTGAAGAAAGTAAACTGCATGAAATTGAAAACTATAAAGGCTTAAAAAGTTTGAATAGTAAAACAGATTTTTCTAGTTTATTTCGATTTTTCGAGCGTGAATGAAAACTCTGACCCTACCCCGTACTGACTTTCCAAATAGATTTTTTCGTCGTGAGCTTCTAGAATGTGTTTTACAATAGAGAGCCCCAAGCCACTGCCTCCTTCTTTACGCGAACCACTTTTATCAACTCTGAAAAATCGCTCGAACAACCTTGGAATTTTATCTTTTGGAATGCCCTCGCCATTATCGGTAACTCGAACAATAACTTTGTTTTTAATTAAGTCTTCAATACTAACTTCGGTAGTTCCATCCTTTTTTCCATATTTAATAGAGTTTACTACCAAATTGGTCAACACTTGTTGTATGCGTTCGCGATCTGCCTCTACAAAAATGCTTTCTTTATAATCAATATCGAACGTTAATGTAATATTTTTCTTGGCGGCTTTCATTTCAAATAAATCAAAAACTCCTTGAATAAGTTCAATAATATTAAACCGCTCTTTATTTAAGTTTAAATCCCCAACTTCTAGTTTCGTGATCATATCCAGGTCTTTCACAATATAAATGAGTCGTTCTACTCCTTTATTAGCACGCTGCAGATATTTTTTACGGATGGCTTTGTCTTCCATAGCACCGTCAAGCAGCGTTAAAATATAGCCTTGAACAGTAAATAATGGGGTTTTTAATTCGTGAGAAACGTTTCCCATAAATTCTTTTCGGTAGTTTTCACGCCCTTTTAGGGTTTCAATCTCTATTTTCTTGGTTTCGGCAAAACGTTCCACTTCTCTAGTGAGTGTTGCCATATCGGTAGTGATTTGCTTTTTATCAAAGGTGGATGCATCTAGCAAACGGACGTCATCATATATTTTTTTTACCCTGCGGTAAATAAATTTTTCAACCCTGTATTGAATAAAAAAGAAGGAAAAACAAAAACATACAATGGCAAATAACAGCAAGAACCAATACAACTCAGTTTTGGTAACATAAAAAAAAACACCCACGACGAGTGTTAAAAAGAATGTTAGAAAAGTAGAGGTATAGGCCGCAAACTTGTATGTTCTTTTAAATTCTTTTGCCATTAAACTACAAATTTATATCCTACGCCTTTAACGGTCTTAAATTTTTCATCGCCCAGTTTTTCACGAAGTTTACGAATATGAACATCGATGGTTCTTCCGCCAACAACCACTTCATTACCCCAAACACGGTCTAAAATCACTTCCCGCTTAAAAACTTTTCCAGGCTTTGAAGCTAATAATGCCAACAATTCAAATTCTTTTCTGGGTAGTACCATTTCTTCTTTCCCTAAAGAAATTTTATACTCCTCTCTATTGATCGTTAAATTACCCAATTTAATCTTTCCGGTTTCTTCTTGGGTTTCTTTATACCGTCTAAGTAAGGCTTTTACTTTACTTACTAGAACTTTTGGCTTAATGGGCTTGGTAATATAATCGTCTGCCCCTGCATCGAAACCAGCTACCTGTGAATAATCTTCACCTCTCGCTGTTAAAAAGGTTATAATGGTTTCAGACAGCTCAGGAATATTGCGCATTTTTTCACAAGCTTCCATTCCGTCCATTTCGGGCATCATTACATCGAGAATGACTAAATGAGGCACTTCTTTTTTTGCCTTTTTTACTGCTTGCTTACCATTTTCGGCAGTAATGACTTGATAGCCTTCTGAAGATAAATTATATCCTACAATTTCTAAAATATCTGGTTCGTCATCGACTAACAGAATTTTTATGTCTTTTTTCTTCATAGAATCTAACTATACAGGTTTAAAAGTTTAAAGATACTATATATTACTTTTTCGTATCGTTTGTTCCTCTAATTGTTAACGATATTGTAACATGGGTTTTCGTAAAATTAGCTTTCTTTTTTAACATATCTCCCTAATGTTAAGCAATTTATAAACTATTCAGAAATTTCCATAACTAATATACAATTATGTATATTTACTTAAAAATCAATCCACAAAGATTCTTTATGATGAAAAAAATTACCTTATTGGTTTTACTTTTTATACCATTTTGTTCATTTTCTCAGATTTCCATTAATGAAATTGATTCCGATCAATCCTCAACGGATACGCAAGAATTTATAGAGCTTTTATCAGATACGCCAAGTTTTTCTTTAGATGGTTATATTGTTGTGCTTTTCAATGGAAATTCAACAGACAACGTAAGTTATAAAACTATCGATTTAACCGGTTTTGAAACAGATACTAATGGCTTTTTTATAATCGCCGCAGATGCTGTTTCAGGAGCAGACATCACATTAGGGGCTAGTAATACCATACAAAATGGTGCAGATGCTGTGGCAATCTATCAAGATGATGCTGCTAATTTTCCCAATGACACTCCTGCTTCTACTACAAATTTAATTGATGCTATTGTATACGGTACAGGTGATGATGAAGATGCAGATCTGTTAGCTGCATTAGGAGAAACGGTTCAGTATGACGAAGATGCAAACGGAAATAAAGACATAGAATCGTTACAGTTAAATAGCAATGGCTCGTTTTGTGCCTCTGAGCCTACTTTACGAGCTGAAAATAATTGTGACCCTTTAAGCAATGACACCATTAATGATTCTCAGTTTTCTTTATACCCAAATCCGACATCTAACGGTTTTATAAACATTGTTTCAAAAATAAACGGGAAAAAACAAGTTGCTATTTTTAATGTATTGGGCGAATTAGTTATAAATACTACATTAACCGGCAAGCACTTATCTATTGCCTCGCTTACTAGCGGGATATACATTGTAAAAATAAGCCAAGGCAACAATTCTATTATTAAAAAATTAGTTGTGAAATAATTTTTAGAAAATATATTTATTAAGGCTCTTGTGTAGACAAGAGCTTTTTTTATTTCCTTATTTTTGAACTGTTATTCTGAAACCATGCTTCACGAAAAAATTTTCAACATACAAACACCCCAGGACTTTAAAACAGTTGCATTAGCTGTGTTTAATTTTCAATATGAGAATGTGAACGTATACCGTCAATTTTGTGAAGCGTTGAAGGTTGACCCAAAAAAAATTACTACGATTGCTGAAATTCCCTTTCTTCCCATTCAATTTTTTAAAAGTCATACTATTAATGCTGAAGGTTACAATGAAGACACCATTTTCACCAGTAGCGGAACCACTGCAAGCGTTACAAGCAAACACTACGTTGCCAATACCAAATTGTATGAGGAAAGCTTTAATAAAGCATTTAAAAAGCAATACGGAAACCCCACCGAATATACCATTCTCGCCTTATTGCCTTCTTATCTGGAACGAGAAGGTTCTTCTTTAATTTACATGGTCGATTCGTTAATAAAGCAAAGCGAAAATGAGCATAGCGGATTTTATCTTGATGATATGGATGCTTTAATCGAAAAGCTCACGCTCTTAGAGGCGAAAGGACAGAAAACAATTTTGCTGGGTGTTTCGTATGCGTTGTTAGACTTAATTGAGACGCAATCATTTCAGTTAAAAAACACAATCGTTATGGAAACCGGCGGGATGAAAGGCCGTAGAAAAGAAATGATAAAAGAAGAGCTACACGCCGTATTACAACAAGGTTTTGGTGTTTCTGAAATTCACAGTGAATACGGGATGACAGAATTGCTCTCACAAGCGTATTCAACCGGAAATGGAATCTTTACCTGTCCGCCTTGGATGAAAATTTTAACACGGGATACAGAAGATCCCTTTACTTATGTCGATGGAAAAACCGGAGGTATAAACGTAATCGATTTAGCAAACTTATATTCTTGCGGTTTTATCGCTACCCAAGATTTAGGAAAACTACATAAAAATAACAGCTTTGAAGTATTAGGAAGGTTTGACGACAGCGATATACGTGGCTGCAACCTTATGGTTTTGTAACTAACTGTTATAAAGTTAATTAAATACTAAATTTTGCCTTTTTTCTGTAAGTAGATAACTATTATACGACTACTGTATCACAAAGATGTCTTGAACCTTCGGGTTCAAATCATAATTGGTTGGTTAGTTAATTTGGAAAGCCCCGCTCCTTTTTAGGAAACGGGGCTTTCTTATGCTGTGAAAATCTTATACGGCTTTAATAATAAAGTAGTTTTTCTTACCGCGTTGTAACAACACAAATTGATTATTGATCAAATCTTCTGCAGAAATTTTATAATCCACTTGTACTTTTTCTCTATTCACCGAAATGGAATTTTGTTGTAACGCTCGGCGTGCTTCCCCATTCGATTTTAAAAAATTGGTTTCTGAAGCTAACGCAGCTATAATATCCATCCCGTTTTCAATTTCAGATTTGTTTATTTCCGCTTGCGGAACGCCTTCAAAAACATCTAAAAAGGTTTGCTCATCCAATGTTTTTAAATCATCTGAAGTTGATTTCCCAAATAATATTTCCGAAGCTTTTACCGCTTTTTCATATTCTTCTTCGTTATGTACCGTAGTCGTTACCTCTTTAGCTAATCGCTTTTGAAGCAACCTTGCATGCGGCGCTTCGTTGTGCTCTGCTATTAAACTTTCGATGGTTTCTTTATCTAAAAAGGTAAATATCTTGATGTACTTTTCAGCATCTTCATCGCTGGTATTTAACCAATATTGGTAAAACTTGTAGGGAGACGTACGGTTAGCATCTAGCCAAACATTACCCCCTTCACTTTTTCCAAACTTACTACCGTCACTCTTTGTAATTAATGGGCAGGTTAGGGCATATCCTTTTCCACTGCCAATACGACGAATCATTTCGGTACCAGTTGTAATATTCCCCCACTGGTCGCTACCGCCCATTTGTAGTGTACAATCGTAGTTTTTGTATAAATGGTAAAAATCGTAACCTTGCACCATTTGGTAAGTAAATTCGGTAAAAGACATCCCATCGGCAGCTTCGCCAGTCAAACGTTTTTTTACTGAATCTTTCGCCATCATATAATTAACCGTTATGTGTTTGCCCACATCGCGAATAAAACCTAAGAATGAAAACTCTTTCATCCAGTCGTAGTTGTTAACCAAAACGGCTTCATTCTCTGCACCCGATTTAAAATCTAAAAACTGAGACAATTGTTCTTTTACACAATTTTGATTGTGCTGCAAGGTTTCTTCATCCAATAGATTTCGCTCATTCGATTTCCCCGAAGGATCCCCAATCATTCCTGTTGCACCACCAACTAAAGCGTACGGTTTATGACCACAGCGTTGATAGAAAGACAATAGCATAATAGGAACCAAGTTCCCAATGTGTAATGAATCGGCTGTAGGATCAAAGCCTATATATGCAGATCGCATTTGTTCCATTAGGTGTTCTTCAGTATCTGGCATCACATCGTGTACCATACCGCGCCATTTCAATTCTTCAACGAAATTTTTCACTTTTAAAATTTTTTATTTGTATTATTTCAGCAAAGATATACCCAATGCCCTTAACAGAAAAGAATACTATAAAAAAGACTATTTTTACAGCATGATTTTAGTCACCGGAGGCACAGGATTAGTCGGATCGCATTTATTGTATTTCCTTCTGAAGGAAAACAAGCAGGTGCGCGCTATTCACAGAAAATCAAGTGATTTGCAAGCCGTAAAAAGGATTTTCGAGTATTATGTAACCAAAGCTGAAGCTGAAACCCTTTTCAATAACATTGAATGGCAAGAAGCCAATATCACCGAAATCCCAGCTTTGACCGATGCTTTTAAAGGCATTACTCATGTGTACCACGCTGCTGCTTACATCAGTTTTAATCCGAAGCATTACAGAAAACTAAAAAAAGCCAATATAGAAGGGACAGCAAATATTGTAAATCTTTGCTTAGCTAATTCAGTAAAAAAATTGTGTTATGTAAGTTCTATTGCCACCTTAGGCACTCCTCTAAATGGAGCCGAAATTACCGAAGAAACCCATTGGAACCCAGAAGAAAAAAACAACGTGTATGCCATAACTAAATATGGCGCCGAAATGGAAGTTTGGCGCGGTACGCAGGAAGGGCTCGATGCCGTTATTTTTAAACCAGGCGTGATTTTAGGAGAAGGATATTGGAATTCTGGCAGTGGTGTTATTATTAAAACCGCTTCAAAAGGTATCCCTTTTTATACCGATGGCGGAATGGGAGTCGTAGACGTACAAGATGTGGTAAAAGCAATGATTGAAGGAATGCATTCCCAAGAAAAAAACACGTCGTATGTTTTGGTGTCTAATAACATAAAATATAAAACACTACTTACTAAAATAGCAACCCGATTGCACGTAAAACCACCGAAAAATCGAGCACCTAAATGGGTTTTAATGCTTTTTAGCAAACTAGATTGGTTGATTTCAAAACTTTTTGGGACGAGAAGAATATTATTGAAAGCTACCGTTAACTCATTATATACGGTCTCTAATTACAGTAGCTCTAAAATTGAAAAAAAATTAGATTTTCAGTTTGCACCTATATCGGAAACATTAAATCGGGTGGTGGATCATTACTCAATAGAATCTTGAGAAGAAACTCGAATAGAAGGAACCAAACCTGATTTTTCAGCAATGCTATCACTTCTCTTTTCTTCGTCAGTTTTATTATTTTCTATTTTTTCTTCTTCTAGTTTTTTAATACTATCTGCTTTTACTTTTAAAGCGGTAAGTCTCTCCTCAATGGTTTTAAACATCGACTCGTAGGTTTCCAGATCAGCTGAATAATAACTATTACTTTTTACTAATTGAAGGCTGTCTACATCATATTTTGCATAAATCAACGAATCTAATTTTAACCCATACGACCGTAATTTCCGGTTATTTACACTCCTAGCTGCGTTGCTAAGGTAGGACTCCGTCATAATGTCGATCATCTTTTCTTTCGAAATAAGATTATCTGGTTTTTCAGGTTCCTGAACACTTTGACACCCAAAAACAATGAAGACTACTATGAGACAAAGGTATTTCATTAGCGGTTAAAGGTTATACGTTCTCCTCGACTTCTGTTCGGAAATTTAAGATTTTCGTAGGCCAATGTTCCATTTACGATTGTATGAGTTACACGTGACTTAAATACCGATCCTTCAAAAGGCGACCAACCACATTTGTATAGAATGTTTTCTTTATTTACAGTCCAAGGCGATTGTAAATCCATCAAAACCAAATCTGCTTTATAGCCTCTGCGAATATACCCTCGATCTTTTATTTGGAATAAAATAGCGGGATTATGCGCTGTTTTTTCTACAATTTTTTCTAAAGTAATAAGTCCTTTGTGATACATTTCCATTAGAGCAACCATGGCGTGTTGCACTAGAGGACCACCAGATGGTGCTTTTGTATACACATTGTTTTTTTCGTCCCAAGTATGCGGAGCATGATCGGTAGCGATAACATCAATACGGTCGTCTTTCAAGGCTTTCAATAGTCCATCCCGGTCTTTTTTAGTTTTCACTGCCGGATTCCATTTAATTTTAGTGCCTTTGGTTTTATAATCTTCATCACTAAACCAAAGATGATGGATGCACACTTCGGCCGTTATCTTTTTTTCTGAAAGTGGTATTTTATTACTGAAAAGATGTGTTTCTTTTTCAGTTGAAAGATGAAAAACATGCAATCTAGCACCGGTTTTTTTAGCCAATTCTATCGCTTTGGAAGAAGAAAGGTAACACGCTTCTTCACTTCTAATAACAGGATGTTTTTCTAAAGGAATATCATCTCCATATTCTTTAATGTGTTCTTCTAAGTTTTTTTTGATTGTGGCTTCGTCTTCACAATGCGTAGAAATCAACAATTTGGTTTTACTGAAGATATTTTCAATCGTTTCAGGGTCGTCCACCAACATATTTCCTGTTGAAGAACCTAGAAACAGTTTTAATCCAGCAACTTTAGTGGGATCGACTTTTAAAATTTCATCGAGATTATCATTTGTGCCCCCAAACATAAAGCTATAATTAGCCCAAGAAGTTTTTTTGGCAATGGAAAACTTATCCTCTAGAAGCTCAATCGTTGTCGCTTGCGGAATGGTATTGGGCATTTCAATAAAGGTAGTAATCCCTCCAGCCACAGCAGCTTTCGACTCAGTTTCAATATCGGCTTTATGCGTTAAGCCCGGCTCTCTAAAATGAACCTGATCGTCTATCATTCCCGGCAATAAGTACTGCCCATCTGCATCAATAATCTTCGTATCGGAAGATTTTGCACTGATACTGTTGGAAACCTCAGCAATTATATCATTTTCTATAAGCACATCTCCTTGAAATATACTTCCTTCATTAACAATGTTTGCGTTCTTTATTAAAATGCTGTTCATTTAAATTTCATTAAAATCATTACCGCCAAAAAGGCTTTTAAATTTCATTTTTATCACTCCAAAAATAGCTTCGGAAATAATCCCTCTATCCATTTTTGATTCGCCCTTTGTTCTATCTGTAAATATAACCGGGACTTCTTCTATTTTAAATTTTGCTAGATAGGCTTTAAACTTCATTTCTATTTGAAACGCATATCCTACAAACTGTATTTTATCTAAATTTATTTTTTGAAGTACTTTACGCCGATAGCAAACAAATCCAGCCGTAGTATCGAAAATATCCATGCCGGTTATAAACCGAACATATTTTGAAGCTGACCAAGACAACAATACTCTATCCATTGGCCAGTTTACTACATTCACTCCTTTTACATACCGGGAACCGATTGATACATCGGCTCCGTTTTTTCTACACGCATTAAGCAATCTAATTAGATCGTTTGGGTTATGTGAAAAATCGGCATCCATCTCAAAAACATACTCATAATCCCGCTCCAACGCCCATTTAAACCCTGCGATGTATGCTGTTCCTAATCCCGCTTTTTCTTTTCGTTTCAGTAAAAAAAGTTGATCTGGATAGCTTTCAAAAAGAGATTCAACTACTTGCCCCGTACCATCTGGCGAATTATCATCAACAACCAGTATGTGAAAATTCATCCCTAACGAAAAAACATTACGCAACAACCGCTCAATGTTTTCAATTTCGTTGTATGTAGGGATAACCACAAGGGCATTCAACATAGCCTGCTTTTTATCGCAAATGTAGCCTTTTTTAAGCAAATATGGGTAATCAAAATTCTAATAGAATCGCTTTTTGTCAAGTCTATTTTAATGTACCTTTATCGCTTAAATTGGAGAGGTGCAGTATATTGAAAGGCATATAGAATCAATGGATTGGGTGACCGTCACCTTGGTTTTCTGTCTATTGATTGTTACAATTGCGAAATATGTGTACCCAAGAGAGTTTCAGCAATTTATAACCTTGCCAATAAGCAACAAATATTTTTTGGTTCAAGGGAAGACACAGCAAATTTTCCATCTTTTCAACATTTTGCTATTTATTGTTCAAGTATTTTCAGTTTCCTTATTTATATTTCTTTTTTTTAAAGTTTTACAACCAGAAACCGTACAAGCTAATAAATACCTTTTTATTCAAATATGTACCGCTTATTCTGTCTTTGTTTGTGCAAAATTTAGCGTTGAAAAAATTATAGGAACAGCCTTTTCACTAGACCCTGTTATAAACTCATATTTGTTTCAAAAATTGAGCTACCGAAACTTAATTTCACTTTTTCTATTTATAATCAATCTTTTTCTGTATTATATTATCCAACCCACGGGCACATTACTTCTTTTATTCACAGCTGCAATCATACTGTTTAATGGTATTGCCCTGTTTTACAGTTACAAAACGAACAGAAATTTAATAATGAGTAATTTCTTCTATTTTATTTTGTATCTTTGCGCACTTGAAATCTCGCCCTATTTTATCTTGTATAAAACGTTGGTTTAGATAGAAAGAATTTAAAAAAGCTGATCTTATGAAAGTGAAAACTATTTTAGTTTCACAACCTGAACCTAAGGTTGAAAACTCCCCCTATTTTGATCTTATTGATAGACAAAAAGTAAAAATAGATTTCAGACCTTTTATTCATGTTGAAGGTGTTTCTAGCAAAGAAGTTAGAACACAAAAAGTTGATTTATCTCAGTACACGGCAATTATTTTAACAAGTAGAAATGCAGTGGATCATTTTTTCAGAATAGCTGAAGAAATGCGATTTAAAGTGCCAGATTCCATGAAGTATTTTTGTCAAAGTGAAGCTGTTGCTTACTACCTGCAAAAATATGTAGTGTACCGAAAACGAAAAATTTACGTTGGTAAACGTACCTTTCAAGAACTGATGCCACTCGTTAAAAAATACAAGAACGAAAGTTTTTTACTTCCTTCCTCAGATAAGTTGAAACCTGTCGTTCCTGAATTGTTAGATGAATTAGGTGTAAAATGGAAACAAGCTACTTTTTACAAAACCGTAGTTAGTGACCTTTCAGATCTTCGCCATGTATCGTATGATATTTTAGTGTTTTTTAGCCCTAGCGGAATTGTTTCACTTTTGGAAAACTTCCCAGATTTTGAACAAAAAAACACACGAATCGCTGTGTTTGGAAATACAACCGTAAAGGCGGTAACCGATAATGGCTTGCGAGTAGATATTCAAGCTCCTACAACCGAAACCCCTTCTATGACAATGGCTCTTGAAAAATACATTAAAGAGGTTAATAAAAAATAGAGAGGGTCTATTTAAAAAATTTCCAATAAAAAAACGCGCTGTATGTAAACAGCGCGTTTTTTTGTTATTAGTGAATGTGGGTTATCCTTTTATAGGTGCTCCAGAAAGAATTTCTTCATTCGCATACGATTCAAACTTTTCAAAATTAGTTTTAAACGATTTTGCTAAAGATTCAGCTTTCGCATCATATGCGTCTTTATCTGCCCATGTTTCCTTCGGATTTAATACATCATCTGGTACATTAGGGCATTCTTTTGGCATATTCAATCCAAAAATAGGGTGCTTTTCATATGCCACGTCTTTCAGCTGATTGTTCAGTGCTGCTGTAATCATAGCCCTTGTATATTTAAGCTTCATACGTCGTCCAGTGCCATAAGGACCTCCTGTCCAACCTGTATTTACCAACCATACATTTACACCAGATTCTTTCATTTTAGCACTTAGCATTTCGGCATATTTCGTTGGGTGCAACGGCATAAAAGGCGCTCCAAAACATGCAGAAAAACTTGGTAGTGGCTCATCAATACCAGCTTCGGTACCAGCTACTTTTGCCGTGTATCCGCTAATAAAATGATATGCTGCTTGACCCGGTGTCAATTTTGAAATAGGAGGCAATACCCCAAAAGCATCTGCCGTAAGGAAGAATATATTTTTTGGGTTTTTACCAATAGAAGGTTGCTGTATGTTATCAATGTGATAAATTGGATAACTTACCCGCGTGTTTTGTGTAACAGAAGTGTCTTTAAAATCTACATGACCTTCACTATCCATTACTACATTCTCAAGAATCGCTCCCGGCTTGATTGCCTTAAAGATATCCGGTTCTTTTGTTGCCGAAAGATCAATCACTTTTGCATAACAACCTCCTTCAAAGTTAAATACCTCGTTCTTGGATGTCCAACCGTGTTCATCATCTCCAATCAATTTTCTTTCAGGATCTGCAGATAATGTTGTTTTCCCGGTTCCAGAAAGACCAAAGAAGATTGCTGTTTCACCGTCCTCACCCACATTGGCAGAACAGTGCATCGGCAATGTATTTTTAAATACCGGTAATATAAAGTTAAGGGCAGAAAAAATACCTTTCTTAATTTCACCCGTATAACCAGTACCACCAATTAGAGCAATTTTTTTACTAAAATTTAAAATTGCAA
>OJEO01000254.1_pt1 | contig 23338 bp, 23 predicted proteins | sample 1593621 | NCBI WGS metagenome assembly OJEO01 (sample SAMN05416875, study PRJEB24817) | seawater metagenome | isolation source: Sea water | place: Canada:Atlantic | collected 2013-11
TCTACACGTAAGGAGTCGTCGGCAGCGTCAGATGTGTATAAGAGACAGCTTATAATGTAGTTGGGTTAAGCTCCTTTCCATCTGAAGAAAGCGACATAAATGAAGTTAGAATACCGAAGCAACTCATAGACACATTAAATAATATCTCAATATCAACTACACGAGGAATATTATTTACAAAATTTCAAGGTACCAAAATTCAAAATATCATATTACCTCTCATAAGTCAAAAAGAACTTAATAAAGCATTAGAAAAGAAATAATAATTACAAACTTATTATTTCTTTTCTCATTCTATTCTTTTGGCGTTTGGCTAATATTCTAGTCTTTTCCTTATCGGATATCACACCCTTTCGGGTGGAGCTTTTGGATGCACCACTATCCTCCAGCTCCGACTTCAACACTGTCACGTGTTGCTTAATTAAATCTATGTGAGCCTCGATTTCTGAGATTCGACTTAGTATTTTCTTATTATCCATAATTAGATCAGTTTCTGAAACAAGTACTCCTGGTATTCAAAGTAATTTATCTTTTGAAATTCTCTGTAGAAATACTGATAGTTTCTAGCATCTGGATAAACCTCCTTGAAAGAATTGTAGAACTCCTTTAAGTTACTACCAAAAGCAACAGTCACATTGTCTTTGTTTGCTACGTAAAACGCTGTAATATTTTTATTACTCATATATCAAATGTAAAATAAATTAAGATAGTTTACAAAACTATTTGTTTATGTAAATATTCATAAGTATATTTACATTTTGTAATTAAAACTATATCTTATGAAGAATAATTCAACTATTACCTATCCACACTACACAAAGGAAAATATCAATCAAGTTGAAAAACTAATTGAAAAGGAATCAGATTTTAGAGAGTTCGTTAATTCTATCCGGGAGACTAGAAACGGACTTTATACTATTTTAGAAACACGGCCAGATCTAGAAGATAAAATTGCTGGCCAGTTTCACGCTTTGAACAAACTGATTGCTGCACTACTACCTCGAAACGGTTATGAATACCCTCCTTACCAATAGATTTATAAATTAAAAACTGGGGAGTAGTATCAAATATAGTAATTTTTATATATTGTTAAAAAATTTAAAATGATCAGCTTCAAAGATATTTCCGAATCTGGAAATGAACTTAAATCACTTTTAAGTCAGGTTTTTGTTATACCCTTTTGGTATGTTGCTATCCATATTTTTCACAAAGATTTTTTTTACGACAATGACTTTTTTCTAATCATTGCATATTGTTTATGTCTAACCTTAGTATCATCTTTATTAATAGGTATAATAATTATTCACACAAATGATGACTTAGATATAAAAGAACAAGGAATTTTTAATATTAGAGCTAATTCAACCATCGTTGTATTACAGATTGTATGGCTTTCAATTCTTATCGTGTCTGGATATTTTTTTAATGTATTCTTTTACTTGAAGTTCTATTTTTGGTCCTTTCTCATAACTTATATAGTGCCAATATCATTGATAATTTTTCTTGTAAAAACCAATAAAAAGAAAAAGGAAGAAAGTTAATAACATCAGATTTTGTTACTATAAGGTTACTGTAAAAAGCAAAACCCCTCTGAAAACAAGTGTTTCAAAGGGGTTTATTGTACCTTGGGCGGGAATCGAACCCGCACGTCGTTAGACACTGGATTTTGAATCCAGCGTATTTGATATTAAATTTCACTAAATACACTTATAATCAACTGATTAATAAATATTTAATTTTTATTGATTTCATTTGATATGGTCTAAAATCAATAAATGTTGTACCTATGTTGTACCAAAAATGATTATCTTTATATTCTCAATACTTAAGATATGGCATCAAACGCAAAAATAGTACTTCGGAAAAAGCCCAATAAAGAAGGGCATTGTCCTCTTTGTATTCGTATTACTAAAAACCGTCGCTCAAATTATCATTATATAGGTCATAATATTGACCCTAATGATTGGGATGGAAAAAATATTAGAGTTAGAAAATCACACCCTTACTCAGATAGGTTAAACGGCTTGCTTAGTACTAAACTGTCTGAGGCGAATAAGATGCTGATTGATTTGCAATCGAGCAAAAAGGATATATCGGCTAATCAAATAAAAGAGAAACTTTATGCATCTTCCGAATCAGTTACTTTTTTCGAAGTGGCACAAGATTTTCTTGATGATTTAGAAGCAAACGAAAAGCTGTCTAGGCTCTCGACCGACAAGGCTCGTGTTAACCACGTATTGAACTTTACCAAATCAAAACAACTTACCTTTCAAGAAATTGATGAAAACTTTCTAAAGAGATTTAAAACTTACCTCCGTACAAAACACAACCTATCGGAAAGGTCGATAGTAAATAATCTTATTGTGATTAGAACTATCTATAATAGAGCTATTAAATTGGGTATAGTAGATAGAAAACTCTATCCCTTCGGTTCAGATAAAATACGGATTAAGTTCCCTGAAACCGAAAAAATAGGCCTTACCAAAAATGAGGTCATAAAACTTGAATCCGTTGAAAATCTGACCGACAACGAGACTCACGCTAGAAATGTTTGGCTTTTCAGTTTTTATTTTGCCGGAATTCGGGTAGCTGACGTATTGAAAATTCGTTGGACCGATATTTATGACGAAAGGCTGCATTATCGAATGAACAAGAATTTAAAATTGTTATCCCTTAAAATCCCAGATAAAATATTTCCGATTTTGGAATATTATCAGGACAGTAAACAAAATGATGACGATTTTATATTTCCGGAAATGAAAAAGGCAAATTTACAAGATGCAAAAGATGTCTATGCTAAAACAAAAACGGCCAACAAGAAATTCAATAAATATTTGGTATCGGTCGCTGATAAAGCCAAAATATCAAAAAAAGTAACTATGCACATTGCTAGACATACATTTGGGAATATATCGGAAGATAAAATCCCAATTAATATGCTCCAAAAATTATATAGACATTCATCGATTACCACTACTATAAATTACCAATCTAACTTTATGCATAGGGATGCCGATAATGCTTTGGATAGCGTCATTAATTTTTGATTTCTGAAATTCTAAATCATCTTTGCACAATCTGTGCATCACAATTTTATTATCTTTGCAGGGTGAAAATATTAACTATCATATTATCCGTTTACTTTTTGGTACTCAATGTTGTGCCGTGTGATGATAGTGAAGTTAGTTTATATGATTTTCAAAATGACTTACAAACACAGTTAAATCATAATTCAGATAATACCGAACAGCCGGTATGCATCAATTTTTGCCTTTGTAGCTGTTGTCACGTAAATGTTGTAAATGTCGATGTAGTTCCGTTTGTTATGCCATCTTTTGATATTTCTTCTGAAATATTCTTCCATTCTGATGGTTTTGGAAAAGATCTTCCCCTCTCCCTTTTACAGCCACCACAGGCATAATTCAGTTTTTTTAAAGGATAATTATATCCTTTTTTGACCAAATCCTGGTTCTCATACTAGATCCTTGGTCCTATTGATAGATTTTGTTAGGCACAAAATTATTATCAAGAATTTTAACTGAATTAAATTTTTATTTATATGATTAATAAGATAATCGCATTTTCCATTAATAATAAATTTATTATTGGACTACTTACCTTAGCGCTGATAGGGACGGGTATTTGGTCCATGATGACCGTCAACCTGGGATCGGTGCCAGATATTACTAACAATCAGGTTCAGGTGATCACCCAGTCGCCAAATCTTGCCACAGAAGATATTGAACAATTTGTAACCTATCCCGTAGAACTTTCGATGGGTAATTTACCTGGAGTTACAGAGATTCGCTCTATTTCACGGTTTGGACTTTCGGTAGTTACTATTGTTTTTAAAGATGATATGGGAACTTATCTCCCTCGTCAACTAGTACAGGAAAAACTTAATGAATTGGGAGAAACCATTCCCGATAAATTTGGAAGTCCTGCTATGGGACCTATTTCAACCGGATTGGGTCAAATTTATGAGTATACCATAAAGCCAAAGGAGGGATACGAAACTGAATATTCTCCCATGGAACTACGAACTATTCAGGACTGGATAATCAAGCGACAACTTACCTTGCTGGAAGGTGTGGTGGAAGTAAATTCTTTTGGAGGCTCCATAAAACAATATGAGGTAGCAATCAATCCTGAGAAATTAAACAGTATGGGTATAAGTATCTCTGAGGTTTATGAGGCGCTGGCCCGAAACAATGTGAATACCGGTGGATCTTATATTGAGAAAAATAAAATGTCAAATTTTATTAGAGGTGAAGGTTTAATCCGTTCACTGGAGGATATAAGGAAAATTGCTATTACTACCGAAAATTCTATTCCGATAACTATTGGAGATGTTGCGGAAGATGTTCAGTTTGGAAATCAGGTACGCTACGGAGCTTTCACTCAAGACGGAGAGGAAGCCGTAGGCGGGATAATAATGATGTTAAAAGGCGCCAATCCCAATGCCGTAATTCAGGATGTTAAAGATAGGATGGCAGAAGTTGAAAAGTCACTTCCTGAAGGTTTGACCATAGAGCCAATTATTGATCGGAGTGAATTAATAGCACGAACAACCGATACTGTTAAAACAAATTTACTGGAAGGTGCATTGATAGTGATTTTTGCCCTGGTATTGTTATTAGGTAGTCTAAGAGGTGGACTTATTACTGCTACCACTATTCCCTTATCACTGCTTTTTGCTTTTATTTTAATGAAACAATTCAATGTCTGGGCCAATCTAATGAGTTTGGGCGCTATTGACTTTGGAATCATTATAGACGGTGCAGTGATTATCATCGAGGGAACCGTGTATGAAATACAAAAACGGATAAGATCTGGCAAGGTGAAATTCAATCAGGCTAAAATGGATGAAGTAGCCTATGATGCTGGGAGCACGATGATGAGTTCCGCATTTTTTGGACAGATTATAATTCTTATTGTATTCACGCCTATACTTTTTCTTACGGGGGTAGAAGGTAAAATGTTTAAGCCGATGGCGTACACTTTCGGTTTTGCCATGATAGGTGCTATTTTCTTATGCCTTACCTATGTCCCTATGATGTCTGCCCTATTTATGAAACCCATTCAGAATAAAAAGAACTGGTTTGGAAGGTTTGAACGCTGGCTGGAAAGGATAAGTGATAAGATAATTGGTGGAATACAAAGGGTATATATGCCTTTACTGAAAGGGGCATTAAAACTGAAGCTCATTGTTGTAGGTGCTGCTGCTGTTCTACTTGTATTAGCCGGTTTCCTTTTTTCCAGAATGGGAGGAGAATTTGTGCCTCAACTGGATGAAGGGGATATTGCAATGCAGGCTTTAATCAGACCAGGAAGTTCATTAACAGAGTCTATTGAAGTTTCCAAAAAAATAGAAAATATCCTTCTAGAAAATTTTCCTGAAATTAAAACAGCAACAGCAAGAATTGGAGTAGCGGACATCCCAACAGATCCAATGCCGATGGATATAGCAGATATGTACCTGATTCTTGAAAAAGATAAGGATAATTGGACAACCGCTGAAACTAAAGAAGGACTTATAGCGCAAATCAAGGAAAAACTCAATAAAGAACTTACTGGGGTAAACCTTGTGTTTACGCAACCTGTAGAATTAAGGTTCAACGAATTATTAGAGGGGGTTAGAGAAGATATTGCGGTTAAACTATATGGAGAGGACCTGGGGGTGTTGTCGGAAAAGGTACAGGAAATGGCCAGTATTATCCAAACCGTGCCTGGTGCAGGAGACGTAAACGCGGAGCGAACATCAGGCCTCCCACAAATGACCGTTAAATTTAACCGTGATAAAATTGCGCAATATGGACTGGATATCCAAAAAGCCAATGATTACATAAGTACAGCTTTTGCAGGAGGAACAGCCGGAGTCATTTTTGAAGGAGAAAAACGATTCGATTTAGTAGTTCGATTTGATGAGGAACATAGAAAGAATATTGATGATTTGCGTGGTATGTATATCGATCTTCCAGACGGAGCTCAGGTGCCTATAAAAGAAATAGCAGATATTGAGTATGTTCCGGGTCCTATGCAAATTTCAAGAGATGATACCTACAGAAGAACCTATGTGGGTGTAAACGCCCGGGGAAGGGATGTAGAGTCTGTGGTGAACGACATTCAGCAAAAATTAGATGAGGAATTAGAATTGCCACCAGGTTATTATATTACTTATGGAGGGGAGTTCGAAAACCTTCAGAGTGCCAAAGACCGATTAGTGATTGTGGTACCGATAGCCTTATTCCTGATTTTCGTGCTTCTATATTTTGCCTTAAAATCTTTTTCCCAATCTATCATGATCTATATGGCGATACCATTGGCTGCTATCGGAGGTGTTTTTGCCCTTTGGTTAAGAGGTATGCCATTTAGCATTTCCGCAGGTGTAGGCTTCATTGTTCTGTTTGGTGTTGCAGTTTTAAACGGACTGGTACTAATAAATAGATTCAATTCTTTAAAAGAAGAAGGAGTAACCAGTCTAAGAGATAGAATTTTTACAGGAACCAAAGAACGAATACGACCTATTATGTTAACAGCAACAACAGATATTTTCGGTTTTTTACCAATGGCATTTTCCACATCTGCCGGTGCAGAAGTTCAACAACCACTTGCTACAGTTGTTATAGGTGGTATGCTTACGGCTACCTTGCTTACGCTGGTGGTTCTTCCTGTCCTTTATACATTTGTAGAGAAGAGACGGGAGAAAAAGGAACAGAACAAGCTTGGTTCTTCCAATTCACGATCTTTAGCTACGATTTTGATAATTGGCTTTGTTTTAGGCGGAACCTTTTCTGTAAATGCACAATCTGATGCAATGTCATCTGAATATTCACAACAGGATTCTTTACAAACTATTAGTTTGCAAGAGGCTAAAGAAATGGCAATCCAAAACTTTCCGCAATTAAAAGCTGCTCAACTTGAAATTGAAAGTGAGGAAGTATTGCGTAAAACCGCCTATGATTTTGGAAATACCCAAATCTTTACAGGAAAAGAAGAAGTAGGAAATGGCTCTGATGGGGTCTATACTCAAATTGGCGTCCAACAGCAAGGCATTGATATTTTTGGAATTGCCCCCCGGTTAAAATTGCAGAAAGAAAGGGTTGCCCTTGCTGAAAGTGCCTTAGAGTTATCTACTATTGAAATTGAACGTGAAGTAAGCAGGGCCTGGGCCTCGGTTTATACAACTAAAAGGACATTCCAGGTTTATAGAAAAATGGATTCAATTTTTGAAGATATTGAAAGGGCTGCAAGAATCAGGTATGAAACAGAGGCCACCTCCAAATTGGAATATCTTGCTACCTCCAACCAGGCGAACGAGGTTAAAATACAGCTGGAACAATCGTACCGAGATTACCTGAAATCAATACAGCGTTTAAACCTATGGTTCGTTAGTGACACAATCTATGATGTACCAGATTTGCCTGTTGAAACTTTAGACGAACCTTTAAACTTTCTGGTAGAGTCGCTTGAAAATCATCCGTTGCTACAGGTTTCGGAACAAAGGATAGATGTTGCCAAAGCGGTTACCAGAGAACGAAAATCTGAATTTTTGCCCAAATTTCAGGGTCAGTACGGTAGGCAGGAAATAGCCGGGCAATCGGGTTTCTTCCAATATCAAATAGGAATTCAAATTCCGCTGTTTTTTGGGCCGGAATTAGGCCGTACACAGGAAGCACAAGTAAATAGACAGATTGCAGAGCAAAACTTTTATCAGGATAAAATCGAACTGGAAACCGCCTATAAAAATATGCGTGAAGACTATATCAAATGGAGAAACTCATGGAATTATTATAGGGATGAAGCACTTCCTTTAGCACAGGAACAACAGGAAGGGTCAGTATTAGCATTTAAAGAGGGAGCTATAGATTATATAACTTTCCTTCAAAATATAAGGGATGCCATTAGAATTGAGGTAAATGCCTGGAGTGCTTTTAATGATTATCTCGACAGCCGTTACCAACTGGAATATTACCTTAAGAATTCAAATTAAAAACTAAGAAAGAAAACGATATGAACATAAGATCAATAAATATTTTAATGCTTGCCTTATCACTTACATTGTTTTTGGGGTGTGAAGAAAATTCTAATTCGGAAAAAGATACTCAGGAGACTAAAGCATCGGATTCTAAAGAAACAAAAGGTCACAATGAAGAAGAAGGCGGGATGCGCTCGGTACATCTTTCAGAGATGAAATTTAATAGTTTGGGAATCAAAGTAGATACCTTACCTAAGAAAGCATTATCAGGAATAGTGGAAGCCAATGGACAACTAGAAGTGCCGCCTCAATACGAAGCTACAGTTACGGCCGTCTTAGGGGGCAATATAAATTCAATAAAAGTTATTGAAGGGGATAAAGTTAATAAGGGTCAGATACTGGCGTACCTTTCCCATCCTACTTTGACGAAAATCCAAACGGACTATATTAACGCCTATAACCGGATGCAGTTTTTGGAAAAGGAATTTGCAAGGCAAAAACGATTATATGAAGCCGAAGTAGGGTCGGGGAAATCTTTTCAACAAACACAGGCAGATTATCAGTCTGTACAAGGTGAAGTACGTGGATATGAATCACAATTACGTCAGTTAAACCTTAGTGTTTCCAGGGTTAGAAATGGGGAACTTTACGAATATATCCCGGTAGTTAGTCCTATTGAAGGTTATATAGAAAAAGTAAAGGTGCAAATTGGCCAATATGTAGAACCACAAACCAGTATGTTTATGGTAGTTGATAATGAACATGTTCATGCCGATCTAATGGTTTTTGAAAAAGATATTTATAAGGTTAAAGAAGGTCAAAAAATTTCTTTTACGCTGGAATCGGTTCCTGGAAGTAATTTAACGGGAGAGATTTATTCCGTGGGAAAACAATTTGAACAAAACCCCAAAGCGGTACACGTACATGCAGAAATAGATAATAAGAAAGATTATCTTATTCCTGGTATGTATATCAAAGGAAAAATTAGAACAGGAGAAGATGCGGTAACTGCATTACCGGAAGAGGCAGTGATTGAAGAAGAGGGAAATCCTTACATCTTTACGGCCCAAAAGCATCAGAAAGATAGTAAAACCGAGTGGGAACTAAAACCAGTACAGGTGAGAACGGGGATTAATGAAGATGGTTGGGTTGAAATTAAACTGCTGGAGCCACTTTCGGAAGGTACTTTAGTTGCATATAATAATGCCTATTACCTTATGGGAGAGATGAAAAAAGGGGAAACAGGAGATGACGATTAAATCTGATTAACTGTAAAGCTGCCTAAGAACAGTTGTTATAGTCATTCGTGCTTTGCCAACTGCTTCTTTGCCCTTTGCAATATCTATTAAATACCTAAAAAGACTAAAAAAATGAAAGAAATAAAAGCATTTGTAAAACCGAACAGGATACAAAGGGTCATTGAGGCTCTATCGGATAACGGATTTAAAAGTATGACCCTGTCTCAGGCAGAAGGTACCGGAGCGTTCAAGGCAAAAGGAGCAAAACCGTCACTCGATTTTCACGTAACTGACAGTCCCGTGATTAAATTGGAACTCGTCTGCCAGAACGACGAGGCTCAGAAGGCTATAGATATTATAACCGAAAACGGTAAATCTCCGGAAAAGGGCGACGGTATTATCTATGTAACCAGTATAGACGACGCCTTTAAAATCAAAACTGGTGAATCTCTCAAGAGGTACGACTTATAAAACCCGATGTAAAATGGAAGACATAGTAAAAAAACTGGAAGAAAAGGGCGTTAAACCTACTGCTATGCGCTTGTTAACCTACAAACATTTATCAAAAATGGAGGTAGCAATAAGTTTGGGAGAACTCGAAAAACATTTCAAAAGTTCAGAGCGTAGCACCCTATTTCGTACTATGAAAACATTTGAGGAAAACAAATTGGTACACGCCATCGAAGACGGTACTGGCTTTGTAAAATATGCCCTTTGTGATGAAGATTGTCAATGCGAAGTTGGCAATGACCTTCATTTGCATTTTCACTGTAATAAATGTGATGAAACAATTTGTCTCACAGACCATAAAATACCCCAAATCAACTTACCCCAAGGTTTTAAGGCAGAAAACATCAATTTGATCGTACAAGGGATATGCGTTAAGTGTGGCAATGAAAGTGCAGATTCACGATGAATTTAAGGTATTATAATTTAAAAAAAATAAAATGATGACTATAACTCATAAAAACAATACCCTCTTCCTTATTGCTAAAGGTGTGCTTGACCCCAATGACTGCGAGAACTTTTTTTTGGAGCTGAACAGACAAATAAATTCTGCTAAAGATGTCCGTTGTTATTTTGAAATAAAGGATTGCCAGGGCTGCACACCAGAGGTGTTTGAGAAAGATTATTTTCAGAACCTTGAAAAAGAGAAACACCTTGAGAAGGTTGCGATTGTAGGTTCTTTTAAATATCAAGAAGAACTCACTAAGCTCTTAATGCCCTTTTCTAGGGCACATATCAGATATTTTGATAGTAAGGATTCCGTTACTGCCAAAAAATGGATTGAGGCTTAAACAGAAAATTCATAAACATTTAAAAACAGATATTATGAAACAGATTAAGAATGCAGGTATTCTAATGATTTTGGTGGCTTTTATGATAAGCTTTCAGAGCAATGCACAAAACACAGACAAAATTTTGAAGAACCCTGAAAAAAGGGAACAGGTTATGACGGGCATTATCAATAATTCCGAGATGAGAATGGAAATGATGGAAAAAGTGATGAAGGTGGAAAGTGCCAGTGTAAAATGGACGAAGACGATAGTGATTTAATTTTTCACTTTTATTTTTAGAAGCTTTTAAAGCAAGAAATTTAATAGAAAATGGAAGATAACAAACTAGATAGAAGGAACTTTATCAGGCTTGGTAGCCTGGGGGCAACTGTTGTTATTACCTGGCCCCTTTTAAATTCCTGTAACGGTTTTGCTTCAGAAAAGAAAAACACCGTCAATCCCTATTTTCAAGCAGATTTAGACTTAGAATTGACAGCTCAAGAAACAGATATTCAATTGTTTCAAGGGAATACAACTAAGGTTTGGATGTTTGAAGGAAACGTTCTGGGCGGAGACAAAACAGCAGTACAAAAATTAGGGAAGAGCTATTTGGGACCTATAATAAGGGTGCGAAAAGGACAGAAAATAAGAGTTCGTTTCAAGAATCAATTACCTGAGGAAAGTATTGTTCATTGGCACGGTATGCACGTTCCAGAAGAAGATGATGGCCATCCTAAAGATGTAATAGCTAATGGTGAAACTTATGTGTATGAATTTGAAATAATGAACCGTGCCGGCACCTATTGGTTCCACCCACATCCCCACGGACGTACCGGGCCACAGGTATATAATGGTCTTGCAGGGCTTTTTATTGTTACGGACGATGAAGAACAACGGTTGAAATTGCCATCAGGCGAATACGATGTTCCCGTTATACTGCAAGATCGCCAGTTCGATGGCAATAATCAACTGGTATATCTAAACCGTGGACGTATGGATAGGATGAATGGTTTTTTGGGCAACCGTATCCTTATCAATGGAAATCCGGATATGAAACTTTCACTTAAAAGTGGGTGTGCCTATAGACTACGCTTTCTAAACGGTTCCAATTCACGTTTTTATAAACTAGCTTGGGAAGACGGCACCCCACTTGTTATTATAGGCAAGGATGGTAGTTTACTCGATAGTCCTAAATCTAAACCTTATGTAATGTTGGGCGTTGCAGAAAGAATTGATGTATGGCTCGATTTAAAGAACAGGCCTCAAGGCTCTCAAATGATTATGAAGAGTTTGTCGTTCTCTCCTGGGATGATGGGGATGATGGGCGGAATGATGGGCAGGGGTCGAAACAACCTTCCTTTGGGCAGCACTTATGAAATATTAAAAATCAATATCGATAAAACAGGGAGCAACGACTTTGAGCTTCCACAACGGCTGGCCGAATTCAACAAACTCGATCCCGCCACTGCTGTTAATAGGAACAACCCAAGGACGTTCCGTTTTTTTATGAGGCGAATGCAATGGACTATTAATGGCCGGACTTGGGAAATGACGGGGGTTACCGAAGAAGAAACCGTAAAGCTCAATACGACCGAGGTTTGGGAAATCGTGAACAGAGGTGGTAGAATGATGGGCAATGACGATATGATGGGAGAAAGAGGTTGGATGCGTAACCGTGGAGAAATGGATAGAGACAGAGGAATGATGGGCGGGGGAATGCAGATGCCGCACCCTTTTCATATTCATCATTTGCAATTTAATATTCTGGAAAGGGACGTTTCCGGGGTTGACAGCAGGATTTGGAATTCAGTTAAGGATGGATTTATAGATGAGGGTTGGCAGGATACGGTTCTGTTAATGCCAGGTATGAGTGTTAAACTAATTATGCGCTTTGAAGATTTTAAAGGCCTCTTTTTATACCATTGCCATAATCTGGAACACGAAGATATGGGGATGATGCGCAATTTTAAAATTGAATAAAAGATGACTATACATAGTGTTGCACCGCTTGGAATATAATTGATTTTTGAATGACTTTAATGACAACAAAAACAGAAAAAACATTATTGTCCAAAGGGATACGCCCTACTGAAATGAGGTTGAAAATTCACAAATACCTCAATAGGAAGACCTATGCAGTAAGTTTAAACGAAATGCAAAAAGTCTTTATCGCTAAAAGCGAAAAAAACAAAACGGCAAACAGAACTACCTTTTATCGAAACCTAAAAACTTTTGAAGATAAAGGGCTAATTCATCAGATTAATGATGGGACAGGAGTGGCAAAATTTGCAATTTCCGATAAAAAGGCCAAAGGTAAATACGGTACAGATTTACATATGCATTTTCATTGTACCGTTTGCGGAAAAACTATTTGCTTGCCGGATAGAATATCGAAACAAAACTTGCCGGACGATTATGAAATAAACGATTTGAACCTGGTATTAAAAGGGGTATGTAAAAATTGTAGTAAAAAATAATAGGTGGGAGTACCTTAAAACTGAACCCTTGCGCCCCTGGTCAGCTTAAGGTTTCCCCCACCTTATTTAATTAAAAAATTTACGAATATGGAAAAATATGATGTAACAATTATAGGCTCTGGCCCTGGCGGGTATGTAAGCGCTATACGTTGCGCCCAATTAGGATTAAAAGTAGCCATTATTGAAAGGTACAGCACGCTTGGCGGCACCTGCCTTAACGTGGGCTGTATCCCGTCAAAAGCCTGGCTTGAAGCCTCTGAGCATTATTACAAACTCAAACATCAATTCGAAAATTTTGGGATTGATGTAAAAGAAGCCAATGTCGATATCAAAAAAATGAACCAAAGGGTTCAGGATGTGGTACAGGAAATCATCAATGGCGTTGGGTATCTGATGAAAAAGAACAAAGTTACCGTCTATGAAGGCCACGGCACCATCAAGGACAAAAACACGATTGAGATTAAGGCCGAAGCTAAAACGGAAACTATAGAAACCGATAAAATTATCATTGCCACAGGGTCCAAACCCGCTTCCTTGCCCAATATTAAAATCGATAAAAAAAGGATAATCTCTTCTACCGAGGCCCTTGCGCTACAGGAAATTCCCGACCATTTATTGGTCGTTGGTGGAGGCGTTATCGGGGTTGAGATAGGTTCTGTTTTCGCCCGCCTGGGCTCTAAGGTGTCTATTGTGGAATATTTTGATAGCCTCATCGCCACTATGGATGGCGCACTGGGACATCAATTGCATCGTTCCCTAAGAAAACAGGGAATTGAGTTTTATTTGGAACATAAAGTGACCAATGCAACAGCAACGGACAACAAAGTTGAATTGAAAGCGGAAAACCTGTCCGATAAAAAAGAAATGAATTTAGAAGGCGACTATTGCCTTATGGCCATTGGCCGGAAACCGTACACCGCCAATTTAGGCCTTGAAAACATTGGCGTGGAAACCAATGAGAAAGGACAGGTAACGGTAAATGAGAACCTTGAAACCAATGTCAAGGGTGTATATGCCATTGGGGATGTAATCCGAGGGGCAATGCTTGCCCATAAAGCCAGTGAAGAGGGCGTTTTTGTAGCCGAAAGGATAGCAGATCAAAAGCCACATATCAATTATTCGCTTATTCCTAATATTGTTTATACCCAGCCCGAAGTGGCCGGGGTAGGCTTAACCGAAGAAGAATTGAAAGAAGCAGGAAGAAGTATTAAAACAGGCTCTTTTCCTTTTAAGGCCAACGCAAGGGCGAAAATAAGTATGGACACCGACGGCTTCATAAAAGTAATCGCAGATAAAGAAACTGATGAGATATTGGGAGTGCATATGATAGGGCCACGCATTGCAGACAGCTATACCGAAGCGGTGGTAGCGATGGAATTCAGGGCATCTGCCGAAGATGTTGCAAGGATGTCCCACGGGCACCCAACTTTTTCAGAAACCTTTAAAGAGGCCTGTCTGGCAGCCACCGAAGACAGAGCGTTGCATATTTAACGGCCTTAATTTAATTGTAAAATCGGATTAGGCAGTTTTTAATCATTTCATAAGACTTAAATCAGTTTGTATTAAGTTTAAGTTTATGGTCTAAAAAATAAAATAAATATTTTAAAAATGTAAAGAGCATGAGAACTATTCCGAAAGACAAAAACATCGATAGTAGTTTGACGCTACTTCGTGACGGCTATGAATTTATTCAGAAAAAGCGTCAAAAGCTTTGGTCCGATATTTTTAGAACCCGTTTGATGTTAAAGGAAACGATCTGCATGAGTGGAAAAGAAGCCGCGGAGGTTTTCTATGACACTGAAAAGTTTCAGCGAAAAGACGCTGCTCCTAAAAGAGTGCAAAAAACATTATTCCTCCAGAAGGGTGTCCAGACACTGAATAATTCAGCATACAGGCAAAGAAATGAAATGTCTATGTCTTTGATGAAACCGGATAGCCTGCGGGGGTTCCTAAAAATTCAAAAGAGCTACTGGGAAACATACATTGGTAAATGGGAGAAAGATGAAGAGCAAAAGTGCCTTTGCCGGAGTGGTTTCAGGCAGAAGAAGTAAACCTGCTGCTAAAAGGATTTTGTAACAATTGTATCCGGATAAAGGACAACTATTATAACGAATATTAAAAATAAAAAAAGAGATAATGGAGAAAACAACATTTAAGATAACCAAAATGGATTGCCCTTCGGAAGAGCAGATGATCCGGATGAAGTTGGAATCTTATGCTCAAGTGAAATATTTGGATTTTGATATTCCCAACAGGAAATTGGAAGTATATCATGTGGATGGCATTGAAGATATACAAACATCAATAGCCGGTTTAAACCTTGGGGATTCTTTAGAGGGAACCACAGAAGCCGAACCACCCGTAATGGAAGACCAATCCAAACAAAAAAGAATCCTTTGGTGGGTCTTGGGCATCAACTTTGGTTTTTTCGTTATCGAAATGACCACAGGTTGGATTTCCTCTTCTATGGGACTTGTGGCGGATTCGTTGGATATGCTGGCAGATTCCATCGTATATGCGCTAAGCCTATTCGCGGTAGGCGGTGCCATTTCAAGAAAAAAGAAGGTCGCAAAATTCAGCGGGTATTTTCAGATGGCATTGGCAACACTTGGTTTTGCAGAGGTATTAAGAAGGTTTTTTACCAGTAGTGAAACACCAATGTTCCAGTGGATGATTGTAGTTTCCATTTTAGCCCTACTGGGGAACCTTATTTCGCTTTGGTTGATAAACAAGGCTAAAAGTAAGGAGGCCCATATGCAGGCCAGTGCCATTTTTACGTCCAATGATATTATTGTAAACGGTGGGGTTATAGTGGCAGGGGTACTGGTCTATTTTCTGAATAGCAAATGGCCCGATTTGGTGATTGGCGGCATCGTCTTCACGTTTGTAATGCGGGGCGCCATAAGAATTTTAAAATTATCTAAATAATGCAAATATATGTTGCACAAGACGTTGGGAAACAATAGGAAATTATGAATAAAAGTAGTGTAGCATTATTGATTTTACTGTTGTTGGCAATAGACCAGACCATAAAGATTTATGTGAAGACCCATTTTTATTATGGCGAGGAGTACTACGTATTTGGCCTGGATTGGTTTCGCTTGCATTTTTTGGAAAATCCCGGAATGGCCTGGGGCTTTAAGTTTGGGGAGGGATATCTGGCCAAGCTTGTTTTGATCCTATTTCGGCTGGCCGCCATTGTTTGGGGGACTTTTTATATCAAAAAGATGATACGTGAAGGATATGCAAAGGTTTTTGTAATCTGTGCAGCATTTATATACGCAGGTGCATTGGGTAATTTGATTGACGGTGCATTTTACGGACTGATCTTTGAAAAAAGTGATCCGGCAGTACAAAACGTTGCAGAAATATTCCCGTCAGGGGGTGGATATGCTGGATTTTTAAATGGCAATGTCGTGGATATGTGGTTCCTTCCCATTATTGATACAAGGCTTCCGGAGTGGCTGCCATTTTGGGGAGGTAATCAATTTACTTTTTTTGACCCTGTATTTAATACCGCAGATGTCTGGATTAGCACGGGAGTGATTTTACTCCTGATCTTTCAAAGCCAACAAAAAAAAGACCAGAAAATATCGGAAAATAAAAAGTTGAAATATACTGAGGGTAACAGAAAAATTATAAACAACGATTAGTTATGAACGTTTGGCTTTGGGTAGTAGTATTGGGATTGGCAGCTTGGGCTGCCCATTGGGGTGCGGACCAACTCTTGACGCCTTTAAAGATGCTCCGTAAGCAATGGGGGCTTACAGCTTCTGCAGGAGCAGCTCTCCTTGCCATTGTGACCGCCAGCCCCGAGGTAGCTGTAAACGTTACCAGTGCAGCCCGGGGAGTATCGGAAATTGGTCTGGGCAACCTTTTGGGTTCCAATATAATTTCCATTCCGTTGATGGTTAGCATAGCCTATTTCGCTTCCAGAAAGCAATTTAAAAATAATAAGGAACACCAAAAACATCTGGATGCCAACCTACTGGCTCTGAACAAACGTTCTGTTTCGGTATTGTCCATCCCCTACCTGGCAATCATTGCTTTGGTAGCTATACTAACCCTTCCCAAAGCCTGGCGTGGATTACAACCCATCGATGGCTATATTATGCTGGCTGCCTATGCTGCTTTTTTAACGCATGCCATTATAAAAGGCAGGGAAAAGGGCGAAAAAGTAGAATGGGACAAAAAGAAAGTCTGGTTATCCGTGGCCGGGGCCCTGGCCATAGCTGTGGGTGCTTTTTTTATTGTTAAGGCAACAGAAAATATTGTTTCGGCCCTGAATATTTCTGAAATCGTTGGGGGATTGTTCATCACGGGTATAATGACCACCGCGCCTGAAATATTTAAGACCTGGAGCGTGGTGAAAGGAGGCGAAGTAACGGCAGGCACCACTAGTGTTATCGCAGATAATGCTGTTACGATGACGGTCGCCTTTTTCCCGTTGGCGCTGGTTACTACCCCTATCGAAGATTTCCAGTTGTTTTGGGTGAATCTTGCCTTCGTTGGACTGATGCCGCTTTTGTACTCCCTTTTTGTCCATCAAAGCAAGGAACTTCACGGTTTTAGCAGATGGCAGATATTCGCGTTCGATGCAGCCTATATCGTCTATCTATTGACAATGGTATTTTTTGTTCTAAAACTATTTTAAAATAAAACATATATGAAAAAGAAAAAACTAAATCTAAGAGACCTCAAGGATCCTTCAATTGAAAATAAGGTTTCATCACAACTGAGCATTAAGGAATACATCCCTTCCATATTCAGTTTTGTGATGTTGATAGCGGGAATTGCTATTGATTACTTTGATGCCTTTCCGTTTTTTAAAGGTTGGGTACGAATCGCTTGGTATGCGGTAGCCTACATCCCCGTTGGTTTTCCTGTTATAAAAGAGGGATGGAAAAGTATCAGGGACGGTGATTTCTTTACCGAATTCTTCCTAATGTCTATCGCAACCTTAGGGGCGTTCGCCATTGGGGAATACCCGGAAGGTGTGGCCGTAATGCTGTTTTACGCCGTGGGCGAACTTTTCCAAAACGCAGCTGTAAAACGAGCAAAGGGCAACATAAAGGCGCTTCTTGATGTACGTCCTAATGAGGCCGTGGTGTATCGGAACGGCGATTATGTTTCGGTCGATCCCGAGACCGTTGAAATTGGAGAAAAAATACAAGTGCGCGTAGGTGAAAAGTTCCCTTTAGATGGCCAATTGCTATCTAAAAAAGCATCGGTCAATACCGCAGCGATTACGGGGGAAAGCAAACCCGACACCATTGCCAAAGGAGACAAGGTTTTTGCCGGGAGCATCAATCTAGAAGGTGTTGTAGAAGTGGAAACCACCAAGGAATTTAAGGATAGTTCCATTGCTCGAATTCTCGATATGGTGCAAAATGCCACAGCACGTAAATCAAAGACCGAACTGTTTATAAGGAAATTTGCACGCATCTATACTCCTATCGTAGTTTTCTTAGCAGTATGCTTAACGTTTTTACCTTATTTTTTTGTGGACGGGTACGTATTTCAGGAGTGGTTATACCGGGCCTTGATTTTTCTGGTAATTTCTTGTCCCTGTGCATTGGTGATTTCCATTCCCCTGGGTTACTTCGGTGGGTTGGGTGCAGCATCCCGAAACGGTATTCTATTCAAGGGTGCATCCTTCTTGGATGCAATGACCCAAGTGAATACGGTAGTAATGGACAAAACAGGAACCGTTACTCACGGGGTATTCAAAATAAAGGAAATCAAACCCATAACATTAGAAAAGGCAACGTTTATGAAGTACCTGATGGCGATGGAAGAACAATCCACACATCCCATTGCCAAGGCGATCTTGGAATATAAAGCGGACGGTTCTGATTATGAGGCCACCAATGTTTCAGAGGTTGCCGGAAAAGGATTGAAAGGGATGGTCAACGGAAAAACAGTACTTGTAGGTAACAAAGCATTGATGACCTCAAACAGTATTGAAGTTCCTTCGGAAACAGATGGTATTGTAGAATCAATTGTTATGGTGTCTATTGACGGAAAATTTGAAGGTTATGTAACCATTGCAGATGAATTAAAGGATGATGCACACCAAGCCATTAAACAAATTCGAGATTCAGGAATTTCCAGGATTATAATGCTATCAGGCGACAAGGACTCTATTACACAACAAGTTGCAAAAGAGTTAAATATCGATTGGGCAAAAGGTGGATTGTTGCCTGAAGACAAATTGAACGAAGTCGAAGAACTCAAAAAGCAATCCGGAACCAAAGTAGCATTTATAGGCGATGGTATTAACGATGCCCCGGTTTTGGCGATAAGTGATGTTGGCATTGCAATGGGTGGTTTGGGTAGTGATGTGGCCATCGAAACGGCGGATGTCATTATCCAGACCGACCAACCCTCTAAAATTGCAAGGGCAATAAAAATAGGTCGGTCTACAAGACGCATCGTATGGCAGAATATTGGTCTGGCTTTCGGTGTAAAAATTATCTTTATGATTTTGGGCGCAATTGGTATGGCCACATTGTGGGAAGCAGTTTTTGCAGATGTTGGTGTCGCATTTCTGGCTATTCTCAATGCGGTAAGATTACAGAAAATGAAGTGGCAGGATTCTTAGAACGCTTATTACGGCCGAGCAAATAAAAGTAGTTTCAAATAAATTAAAGCTATCTTTATAAGTCAGAATAGGTCTTAATCAATGATTCATATTTTCACAACAGGCGGCACAATCGAGGGACTGGACTATACAGATGATGTTGGTATTACTTCATCCAACGTAGGGATTGAAGATTTTTTGAATAAAGCCAATATCGATTTTGAATACACCATAGAAAATGTTTTTAAAAAAGACAGTCGTGTCGTAACAGATGATGACAGAAAGCTGTTGGTGCGCAAGATAAAGGAAACTAATGCGACTAAGATACTGATTACCCACGGTACTTTCACGATGGAGGATACCGCAAAATATATAGGAAAACTCAATTTGAACAAAACAATCGTTTTAGTTGGGTCTTTCATTTTGGGTTCATCTGCAGATACAGATGCACCCTTTAATTTGGGGTATGCAATTAGCTCATTACAGCTTCTAAAACCGGATGTTTATATTGCTATGAACGGACAAATTTTTAATTGGGACAATGTTTCCAAGAATTTAGAAACCAACAAATTTGAGCGCAATGAGAAGTAGCGTAAATGTTTGGCACATCGATACATTGGACAACTTTTTTCTATCTATTAATAGATACGTTCATAGTATTGCTTACACTCTACTTTTCCAGAAAGAAAACGCGAAGTAGTCTAAGGCGTTTTCTCTACCTCGGAATCCTGTTTGTTGCTTATAATGCTACTGGTGGTTTTTTGCCAATTGACGACTTTCCTGGTCCATTTATTTTACAGTATATTATCACGTATGGTGTCGCCATTGCATTGTGCGTTTATATTGTTTACTATCTCTATAAAGAATACGATATTGTAGTTTTGAAATTCAATTCATCCATAAGAAACCTTGCTATACTCGCAAGCGTGAGTTTTGTAGTACTGTTTCTTATCCCTTATTTCCTGACAGATTCACTTAATTCTGCACGCTTTCTATTTACCATTCCTATATCTGCTGTCGCTTTTGTTTTTCTGTTTATTTTCTATCGTCGTATATCGAATCCCAGCAATCCAAATCCTTTCATAGTAAGACGAAACAAACTCTCAATGGTAAGTGTAGCAAGTATTGCCCTGTTGCCTATTTGCACAGTCATCGGCGATTATCAATGGATAACATTTACCGTAATGAACTTGGCTTTCTTTGCCATAACAGCAATTGAAGCAGATAGGTATTTGTACTTCATAGAAAACAATAACCGAATGTATGAAGTCTTCGCGTTGAAGAAAAAACAACGTGATGAATCGGTAGAGCGTAAAATTATATATGAAGATTTGACCCGTAGAGAAATCGAAGTGGCTTTGTCAATTTTAAGTAATTTAAGCTACAGAAACATCGCCAAAGATTTATTCATTGCAGAAAGTACCGTATCAAAACACGCATCAAATATCTTCAAAAAAACGGGCGTAAAGAATAGGCGTGAATTTTTGAAGCGATTTCGGAAGAAAAAGTAAGTAAATTGAGTTTATATAAAAGCCACTATTTGCAGTACCTAACAAATAATCCGTAGAAAAATACGGACTATTCCGTAATTATATACGGCACGTTTTCCTTGTACAATTACAAAGTAAAGCTACTTTACACGTAGTTCCCTAAAATACAATAATGAGCCACAATTTTTATGTTCCGTGACTTTCATTTACATCATTTTGTAGGACTATGACAACCACCAATAAATCGTATCAACTAAATCCCATTTCTATGGTTTACAACGTTAAAGTTCCTGCTTATGAATTCGCAATTACAATCAAAAAAACTATTAAAGGATCTGGATGAGTTTAAAATTCAGAATGGGAACATTTTAGAACAGGCATATCTTTCCATCAAAGCCTGTCGCAAACTATTGAGTTCTTACAAAAGGGAAATCATTGACACTAAATTTCAGACGATACAAGATGAAATAAATTTCTTTAAAAAGGTAAAGCAGGTTCCTCTTATAAAGCTCATCTACTTTTCAGAAATACATTCGTTTGAGATTCAACTTCCAAAGGGCGATAAGGATGCCCAACTAAAATCGATTAAAAAGAAAATCAGCAAAATAAATCGCTTCTTCCTGTACAATATCGATTTTGGACGTTATATAAATTCCGGTGCTACCCATTTTGACAAGGAATATTACACCAGAGATTATCTCGAAACATTCCATATCACAACTTCCAAGTTTTACTTTCAAGATCCAGAGTTTTGCACACCAAGGGATATGCTGCTTGGCAAATACAAGGCGTATGATTTGTTAGTGATTTATTTGGATGAAAAAAAGCATCGAATTCGAAAAGGATTGAACGGCAAATTAAATGGTACTATATCATTTGAAAAGATACATTGGCCATTTTCAAATACGGATTATGTTGAACTCGTTTATGCGCTCTGCTCAAAAGGATTGGGTAAACAGGACAATCAAGCCATAATGCAGGTTTCTAAAAAAATGCAACAGCTATTCGATATTGAAACGAAAGATATCTACAAAACCTATCAGGACATCAAAAACAGAAAGAATAGTAGAACGCTATTTCTCGATGAGCTCTCTACATCGCTACTCATTGAAATGGACAAAAGCGAAGAATAACAAGCTATTTTACTGTTAACAAAAGACCGTTCTACGGTTGACCTACGGTCTTTTGATTTTGGAAGCCGTCTTCATATAATTTGATATGATTTAGCACACCGTTTCTAAATTAGAAGCACCAAAACACTACAAAACCCATCAAATTTCAAGATGTTAAATTTTGACCGTAGTACGGTCGTACTGGGGAAGAAAACTCAATAATACCCATCAAATTTGTAGAACGAAAGTCAAATCAGGTCAGGGACTATCATTTAAAATCATAAACACAGATAGTCCCTTTCTTTTAAAACCGTTCTATTATGCCGACAAGTATCATTACCACAGACGACCTTCGGGAATTCAAAATGGAATTGCTCGATGACATTAAACAATTATTGACCAGACAAGCCAGCGGCAAACTCAAAAAATATCTCAAATCTTCTGAGGTTATGGACTTGCTTCAAGTAAGCCCTGGCACTTTGCAAAACCTTCGAATCAATGGCACATTGCCATATACAAAAGTGGGTGGCATTATCTATTACGATACCGAGGAAATTCAAAAAGTGATGGATGCTAACCGTGTGCACCACGGTCTAAATTCTTAAGCGATGAACTATATAAAGCTACTCAATGCGGCTTTTGAAAAGTTCTATTTTGATGACCGCCTAAATCCCACCCATATCAGTCTGTATATGGCGCTGTTCCAAGAATGGAACAGTTGCCGCTTTATGGATGAATTTTATGTAAACCGACGAGATTTAATGCGATGTGCCAAGATAGGTTCAAAATCCACATACCATAGATGTATTGTGGAACTGGATTCTTGGCAATACCTCTCTTATTTTCCTTCCAACAATCCATACAAAGGCAGCAAAATCAAGATGGCCATTATTGGGACAAGTGATGAACCAGTTGTGGGACAGTACAATCCCATATTAGAACAGCTTGCGGAACAGTACCATCCCAGAGGTGTACCGCTTGAGGGACACCACCATCCCAAAAATGGACAGGTTGTGAACCTACACCGTCCCATAGATGGACAAGCATTGGTATCTGAAACAAACAATATCAAACAAGAAAACTATATAAAACAGCCAAAGGGCTGGCAGGCCGTTTTTATTTTTTTTGAAGAAAAAGGTTTTGATTCTGATGAAGCAAAAAAATTCTATGAGCATTACCAGAC
>OJEO01000257.1_pt1 | contig 23173 bp, 24 predicted proteins | sample 1593621 | NCBI WGS metagenome assembly OJEO01 (sample SAMN05416875, study PRJEB24817) | seawater metagenome | isolation source: Sea water | place: Canada:Atlantic | collected 2013-11
TACACGTAAGGAGTCGTCGGCAGCGTCAGATGTGTATAAGAGACAGATATAAATCTTAAGGTTTTCAAGCTACATCAAGATAAAAAAAAATACCGAAAGAAAGCTGTTCTGCGTATGTAATTATAAATTAATTTTAGACCTTTGTTAGCTAAAAATACACGCTATGCCTAAAGTATCCGTAAAAGGGCAAAACATGCCTGAATCTCCGATTAGAAAACTGGTTCCATTTGCTGAGAAAGCTTATAAAGCCAATAAAAAAGTATATCACTTAAATATTGGTCAACCCGATATTAAAACTCCGCAAGTAGCCATGGATGCTGTTTCACTGCACCATTTGGACATTCTAGCCTATACGCGTTCTGAGGGTTCTGAAGGCTATCGCAAAAAAATATCAGCTTATTATCACAAACAAGATATCCCTGTAGAGTATGACGAGATAATTGTAACCACAGGAGGTAGTGAAGCCCTTCTTTTTGCAATGGGAAGCATTACAGATGTAGATGATGAAATTATTATCCCAGAACCATTTTATGCCAATTATAATGGTTTTGCAAACGCTTCAGGTGTAAATATTGTGCCCGTTATTTCAAAAATTGAAAATAATTTTGCGCTTCCTCCTATTTCAGAATTTGAAAAACTGATCACACCAAAAACAAAAGCAATATTAATTTGTAACCCTGGAAACCCAACTGGATATTTATATTCAAAAGATGAAATTAAAAAGCTTGCTGAAATAGCCAAAAAACACGACTTGTTTTTAGTTGCAGACGAAGTGTATCGTGAATTTGTCTACGGGGATGAAAAACACTACTCCATTCTTCAAGAAGAAAGCATGGCTGAAAACGGAATTATTATCGACTCCGTTTCAAAACGATATAGCATGTGTGGAGCACGAATAGGGTGTTTGGTTACAAAAAACAAAGAGGTTTTAAGCACTGCATTAAAATTTGCTCAAGCGCGACTAAGCCCACCTACATTTGCACAAATTGCCAGTGAAGCGGCTTTACAGACTCCACAAAGTTATTTTGATGATGTTACAACAGAATATAAAGAACGTCGTGATTTACTGCTTGAAAAGTTAAAGGAAATACCAGGAGTAAAAGTTGGAGAACCTAAAGGTGCCTTTTATTGTATTGCAGAACTCCCGATAAAGGATAGCGATAAATTTGCGCAATGGTTATTAGAAGATTTTGACTTAAACGGGGAGACGGTTATGGTCGCTCCAGCGGCAGGATTTTACTCTACCCCTGGTGTTGGTAAAAACCAAGTACGTATTGCATATGTTCTAAAAAAGGAAAGTCTTGTAAGAGCCGTAGATATTCTTAAAACTGCACTTGAACAATATCCTGATAATTAATACATGCGTATTGAAGAGAACAAATCACTCAAAGGATACAACACCTTTGGAATAGATTGCTCCGCCAAATATTTTGTTGCGGTTACTTCGGTTAGTGAATTACAACAAATTCTTTCTGAAGAAAAATTCAACAATCGTTTTATTATTGGGGGTGGCAGTAATATGCTGCTTACCAAAGATATTGATGCTTTGGTTATTCACCTCAACTTGAAGGGAAAGAAAGTTCTTTCTGAAACAGATAATACTGTAACTATTCAAGCTATGGCTGGTGAAAATTGGCACGAGTTTGTACAATACTGCATTAATAATGATTTTGGCGGATTAGAAAACCTCTCTTTAATACCTGGAAATGTCGGCACGGCACCAATACAAAATATTGGTGCGTATGGCGTTGAATTAAAAGACAGTTTTGTTAGTTGCGACGCAATTGAAATAACAACTGGTAAAAAAAGGACGTTCACAAAAGAAGACTGTAATTTTGGGTATCGAAATTCAATTTTTAAAAACGAAGAAAAAGGCAACTACATAATTACTTCGGTAACCTTTCAACTTACTAAAAAAGACCATAAACTGCATACAGGGTATGGTGCTATACAGGAAAAATTAACCGAAAAAGGGATAAAAAATCCAACTATTGCTGCTATTTCAGAAGCAGTAATCGAAATACGACAATCTAAACTGCCTGACCCAAAAAAACTGGGCAATAGCGGCAGCTTCTTTAAAAACCCAGTTATCGATTCCGAGAAATTTCAGCAATTCAAAATAAACAACCCTAAAGCCCCGTATTATGAACTTTCACCTAGTGAATATAAAATTCCGGCAGGTTGGTTAATTGAGCAAGCAGGCTTTAAAGGGAAACGTTTTGACGATGCTGGCGTACATAAAAATCAAGCCTTGGTTTTAGTAAACTACGGAACCGCTACGGGGGATGAAATTTGGCAACTAGCTTTAAAAATTCAACAAGCTGTAAAAGATCAATTCGATATCTATATTGAACCTGAAGTAAACATTATTTAATTTAGAGAAAGCACGTTATCTATAACGTGGACCACACCATTGGAACCGGTTATATCACTTTTTCCCAATATAGCCTCTTCTCCATTAGAATCTGTAATAACAATATCACTTCCTTGCTTAGTAACAGTTAAAGTTGCTCCGCCAAGCGTTTTCATGGTCTTATCATTTCCTTTGCTTTTTTGAAGCAATGCAGATGAGCTCACATTTCCTTCAACTATATGGTTTTTAAGCAGGGTACTCAACATTTCTTTATTTTTCACATTTAAGATCTCTTTTCTTTTTTCAATTGCTAAACTGTCAAATGCTTTTGTAGATGGAGCAAATATGGTATAAGGCCCCTTCTTTTTAGATAACATATCAGTAAGTCCAGTACTTACTAGCGCACTTGCAAACATTTTTGTCTCGTCAGTTATCATGAGCTTAGACATCACGCTATTTAATTGTTCTTTTTCTTCAACGGTAAGTTCTTTTTTAACTTTCTTCACTTTTTCCGGGGCTGTTTTAACCACAGCATCTTCAACTTTTACGTCTTCTTTTGTATCATTTTTACAAGACATTACTGCTAAAGCTATTACGAAAAGAACTGCAAGGCGTTTAAATACTTTCATATACCGGTTTTAAGTTAGTTTAACGCTAAAATTAACTAAAATCACACCACATCACCAAGAAAGATTGTATTTTTGCACCATAAAAGTTAGTTATGGGAATTTTACTTATTACAGTTTTACTATTATTATTGGCTTTTGCAGGAATTGCGATTAAAATTTGGGGTAAAAAAGATGGCGAATTTGCAGGTACTTGTGCAAGCCAAAACCCTTTTTTAAACAAAAGTGGTGAGCCATGTGGGTTTTGCGGAAAAACCCCAGATCAATTTGAAGATTGTGCAGATCCTGCCCACGAAAAATCTTCAAAATAATTTTGCTACAAGCGTTTCAGAAATCATCAAATGGGTATTAGCTTATGGTGCTACTTTACGCGCTCGCTTCAGTTATAGTCATTAACTGCGGATATTATATTCTCTTTTCAAAATTTTCTTTCCTTACTTCTTCAGAAATAAAACCTGAAAAGAATTATCCGGTCTCACTGATTGTTTGTGCTAAAAATGAAGCCGAAAATCTAAAAAACCACATTCCGTTATGGCTAGAACAAGATCATGAAGATTTTGAACTGATTTTAATCGATGATGCCTCGATAGACGAGACTTTAGAAGTGATGGAATCGTTTCAGGTTGACAATCCGAAAATTCAGATTGTAAAAGTAAAAAACAATGAAGCTTTTTGGGGTAATAAAAAATATGCCCTTACACTAGGTCTTAAACGTGCTAAAAACCAACGTTTACTCTTTACCGATGCCGATTGTAAACCAGCATCAAAAGATTGGCTCGCAACGATGACCGCTCAATTTTCAGAAGAAAAACAACTTATATTGGGCTACGGTGCCTATGAAAAAACCAGCGGACTCCTCAATCGCTTGATTCGTTTTGAAACCCTTATAACTGCTTTACAATATTTTTCATATGCTAAGGCTAATATTCCATATATGGGTGTAGGGCGAAACCTTGCTTATACCGCTAAATTATATTACGACAATAAAGGGTTTATGTCTCATATTAAGCTGCCTTCTGGAGATGATGATCTTTTTGTAAACGAAGCAGCAACCCCAACAAATACTACTATTTGTGTTTCTGAAAAAGCCTTCACTTACTCTATCCCTAAGAAAACTTGGAAAGCGTGGTGGCTTCAGAAAAAAAGACACATATCCACATCAAAACATTACAAGCCAATCCATAAGTTCTTGTTGAGTTTGTTTTATACTTCAACCGTATTATTTTGGATTTTAAGTGTTGCAGCATTTGTGTTTATAGATTGGAAAATTGCAGCTGCTCTCGTTTTATTTCGCTTAATATTTCAATACATAATAGTAGGAAAAGCAGCTGGAAAACTCGACGCAAAAGACCTCATTGCTTTTATTCCACTTTTTGAACTGTTTTTAGTATGCTACCAAATGAGTATCTTTATTTCAAATAGCAGGACAAAACAAAGTAGGTGGAAGTAACCAAAGCAGAAATTACCAATCAAATACAAAAGGCTAAAAAAGGCAAACAAAGTGCTTTTAAGTTTTTATTGGATACCTTCTGGAACACTGTTTTTGGCTTTCAAATTAAACAGGTAAAAGATGAATATGAAGCGGAAGATATCTCGATAGAAACATTCGCCAAAGCTTTTGATAAAATTGAAACGTTTGATGAGCATTATGAGTTTGGCACATGGTTAGTGACTATTTCAAAAAATATTCAAATAGACAAAAGCCGAAAAAAAAATGCTTCACTATATAAAAACACTACAAACACCTCTGAAGAGCATATCCAAAAAATAGCCGATCACTCGCCCACTCCTGAAGACAAGTTAATTACCGAGCAGAATTTAGCCGAATTATTGCTGTATATAAAACAACTAAAACCACATTATCAAGAGGTAATCAATCTTCGCTTTTTTCAAGAAATGAGTTATAATGAAATTGCTAAAAATGTAAACGAACCCCTTAACAATGTGAAAGTTCGCCTACTAAGAGCACGAAAATTATTAGCCGAAATTATTACCGAAAATTCGTAACACGCTACTTCAAATAGCATTTTAAAATTTTATAAAATCTGGCCTTATTTTAACCTTGTAATGATTAAAAACAGGCTTAATTATTTATATCTTTGTAATCTATGTCTACACAAACATTAGAAAGAAAAAAACCAGCACCAAAGCCAAAATGGTTACGCGTAAAATTGCCAACAGGTAAGAAGTACACGGAGTTACGTGGATTGGTTGACAAATATGATTTACATACTATTTGCACCTCTGGTAGCTGCCCAAACATGGGAGAATGCTGGACCGAAGGAACGGCCACGTTTATGATTTTAGGAAACACCTGCACCCGTTCTTGTGGTTTTTGCGGCGTAAAAACGGGAAGACCCGATACCATAGATTGGGATGAACCTGAAAAAGTAGGACGCTCTATTAAATTAATGGATATAAAACACGCCGTAATCACTTCGGTAGATCGGGATGATTTAAAAGATATGGGTTCCATAATTTGGGCTGAAACCGTAAAAGCGATCCGCCGAATGAATCCTAACACTACTTTAGAAACCCTAATACCAGATTTTCAGGGCGAAACCCGTAATATTGATCGTATTATAGCTGTAAAGCCCGAAGTAGTTTCGCATAATATGGAAACCGTGAAGCGCTTAACCCGTGAGGTGCGCATTCAAGCAAAGTACGAACGTAGCTTAGAGGTTTTAAATTACTTAAAAAAGCAAGGTATTGAACGTACTAAAAGTGGTATTATGTTGGGGCTTGGCGAGCAAGAAGACGAAGTGATTGAAACGCTTCGAGACTTACGCTCCGTAGGCTTAAACATCGTAACAATTGGTCAATACTTGCAGCCCTCAAAAAAACATTTACCAGTTAAAGAATTTATCACTCCAGAGCAGTTTAAAAAATATGAAGAAATAGGCTTAGAAATGGGCTTTCGTCATGTAGAAAGCGGCGCTTTGGTTCGTTCTTCTTATAAAGCTCAAAAACACTTAACTTAATCTGTTATAAGATGGCAGCATCGATCAAAGTTGGAATAAATGGTTTTGGACGCATTGGTAGAAACCTTTTTAGGCTTTTGCTCGATCACCCAAAAATTGATGTCGTGGCCATAAACGATTTAGCCGATGCTAGAACCCTATCACACTTACTAAAATATGATAGCATACACGGTGTATTACACAAAGATGTTACATATACTGAAAACAGTATTCAAGTAGACGATAAATCTTTTCGGTTTTCTTCGGAAAAAAACATTGAAGACATTACTTGGGGCGGTATTGACATTGTTGTGGAAAGCACTGGAAAGTTTAAGCTTCGTAAAGAATTAGAGAAACATATAAAAGCCGATGTGAAAAAGGTAATTCTATCGGTTCCTCCACTTGAAGATGACATAAAAACAGTGGTTTTAGGCATTAACGATGAGATATTGGAACAGGATGATGTAATAATATCTAATGCATCTTGTACTACCAATAATGCCGCGCCAATGCTAAAAATAGTGCACGATCTCTGTAAAATTGAACAGGCGTATATAACAACGGTACACTCCTACACAACCGACCAAAGTTTACATGATCAACCGCACAGGGATTTACGTAGAGCACGTGGAGCAGCGCAATCTATTGTTCCTACCACAACAGGAGCCGCAAAAGCCTTAACTAAAATTTTTCCCGATTTAGCCTCTGTAATTGGGGGTTGTGGTATTCGTGTTCCAGTACCCAATGGGTCTTTAACCGATATTACTATAAACGTTAAAAATAAAACTTCAATAGAAGCGATTAATAAAGCTTTTAAAAAAGCTTCGGAAACGAGTTTAAAAAATATTTTACAATATACAGAAGACCCTATTGTGTCTATCGATATTATTGGCAATACCCACTCCTGTATTTTTGATGCCGGAATGACATCGGTAATAGGTGAAAAAATGGTAAAAATAATTGGCTGGTATGATAATGAAAGGGGTTATTCTTCAAGAATAGTAGATTTAATCTTACAAGTTTCGAGGAAATAACTATATTTATCGCTAAAGTACACTCTATAAATGCAAAAAGCATTATCTACACATAAGCAGCTAGCGTTGCTATTTATGCTCTTTTTAACGATAGCCTGTATTGGTCAGGAACGTAAAAAAGATACTATTGCATTAATTAAGGAAAATCGGGAGCGGGCAACAAATGCCATGTTTAAGCAAGATTTTGAAACTGCTATTTTAAGCCTAAACGAAGCAAACAAACTAGCACTGAACTCTAATGACGCCCTGTTAAAGTCAGATATTCGATATAATATTGCTGAATTGCATTATAACCTTCAAAATTTTCAAAAAGCTTCAGAAGAAATAAATAAATCCATTACCCTCATTGAAGCGTTGGAAAAGGATGCCAATAAAGAAGCTGAAATTGCAAAAGCATATACCCTAAAGGGACTCATTTTAATAAAAACCGGAGATTATAAAACCTCTGAAACCTTTTTAAAAGATGCCTATAAAATATTTATTCAGTTAAACGATGAGGCCGGACAAAGCCACGTAATACTTGGGTTAGGTCTTTTAGAGCTTCAGAAAAAAAATTATAAATCGGCAATAAATTATTTTGATGCCACCATTCCATTATTAAAAACTAATGAATTTATTTATGAAGAAGCTGAAGCGTATTTAAGAAAAGCTGAAGCCTTTTTAAACCTTAAGGACGGTAACCAATCGACTAACTTATCTAAGGCTAAGACATCCTTAAACGAAGCACTTGCATTAATAGATGCTAACTTGTTTTCAAAACTAAAAGCAGACAGTTATAAGGTTGTTTCATATATAGCTCTTAGAGAGAATGATTATGCAAAGTCTCAAGAAAACCTTGAACTGTATGAAACCAAAAGTGAAGAACTTTACAAGGTTTATATGGATGCCGTTTCAAAAGGCGTAGATGTAGAGTCTAGTATTGGCGATCTTAATGAAATTATCGCCACACAAAAAGATGATCTTGATAAAAAGAAAAAATCTATCAAGTTCACACAAATGACAACTGGATTAAGTATAGCCTTGATTGTCATACTTTCTTTATTAACACTGTCACTGTATAAAAACAATAATCTTCGCGCCAAAGCAAACGGCCTTTTAAAAGATAAAAACACCGAGTTACAATTGGCTAAAGAAAAAGCAGAAAAAGCTTCATTGGCTAAAGCTCAGTTTTTATCTACTATTACGCATGAATTGAGAACACCCCTGTATGCTGTAACGGGATTAACACATTTATTGCTCGAAGAAAACCCAAAGGAACACCAAAAAGAACATTTAAATTCATTAAAATTTTCTGGGGAATACCTTTTATCGTTAATTAATAACATACTAGACCTTAACAAACTAGAAGCAAACAAGGTAGAGCTAGAAAGAACTACTTTTAGCCTTAAAAAACGAATTAACGACGTGCTGATTGCTTTAAAAAAATCAGCAGATGATAAGAAAAACAAACTTCACTTAGAGTTCGACAAAGATATACCCAATAAGTTGGTTGGAGATCCTTTAAAATTGTCTCAAGTTTTAATAAACTTAATCGGTAATTCATTAAAGTTTACTCAAAATGGGCAAGTAACGGTTCGAGTTCAAAATATAGAACAGAAGACAAACAAAGTTCTCTTGCATTTTGAGATTGAAGACAACGGAGTAGGAATTTCAAGAAAAAAACAAAAAAGTATTTTTGAAACTTTTTCACAAGGATCCCTTCAAATTAACCGAAAGTTTGGTGGTACGGGTCTTGGTCTTTCCATTGTTAAAAACCTGCTTGAATTAATGAATAGTAAAATTAACTTGGAAAGCCAATTAGGTAAAGGGTCTAAATTCTGGTTTAACCTTACCTTATCTGTATCTGATGAGTTTCAAGATGATAATAACCCAGAAAACACTGTATACGACATTAATTATGCTGAACTTGAAAACAAATCCGTTTTAGTAGTTGAGGATAACAAGATTAATCAAATGATTACCAAAAAAATATTGGAAAAAAATCATATGAAATGTATGGTTGCCGATAATGGTATGGACGCGATTAAAATTGTTAAGGAAAACGAGTTTGACGTAATTTTAATGGATATTCACATGCCAGGAATTAGCGGAATTGAAGCCACTCAAAAAATACGTGAGTTTGATAAACAAATTCCTATAATAGCGTTAACCGCCGTAACAGTCGATGAAAATTTAGATGATTTTTATCGCGCCGGATTTAATGATATTATTCCGAAACCTTTTAAAACAGAAGAATTTTTCGAAAAAATATACCGGATAATCAAAAGTAAAAAGCTGCCTGTAGACAATTAGTCTCTTAGTTTTTATACTTCGAAATAACACGCTGCAGTATTGCTTCTTTAAAAAAAGATTCTTGATCATTCTTTATTTGCGTAGTGATTGGCAAATAATACAAAGCAAACTTATCGAGCTTATTTTGTAGTCGCATAAAATCTTTTTCCGTGGTTAAAATAAGTTCTTTTTTATGGAGCTTTTTTATTTCTTCAGTAGTAAAATGATGATGATCTGCATAGTTATCATGCTCAAATGTAAAGCCTTTATCGTTTAAAAATGCTACTAAAGGTTCAGGGTTTGCGATACCCGTGACGAGTGTAAATTCTTTATTTGAAAGATACTCTAAAGGAAGTGATTCTGTTTTTCCTACTATTGAAGTATCATAGCTTATTGAAGAAAAATAAATTTTCTGATGATTTTGCAACGGCATTAAAAATTCAATTCGCTGTAATTCAGAATAAGGAATTGTTTTTGGGCATTTGGTTACTACAATAATATCCGCCCGGTTACTACCTCTTCTTGGCTCCCGTAAATTCCCGGTAGGCAACATATAATCATTTATATACAAATCGTTATAAGGCGTTAAGAGTATATTGGTATCGGCTTTTACTTTTCGGTGTTGAAACGCATCATCCAATAAAATTACTTCCGCCTTTTTTTGAAGGGTATCAATCCCCGTTCGTCTATCGGCACAAACAGCAACCGTTACATTTGGAAATTTCTTTTTAAACTGAAGCGGTTCGTCTCCGGTTTCTTCTGCAGTATGAGAAGGTAAAACCTCTAGATATCCAGATGTTTTTCGTTTATATCCACGACTTAACACGGCGACTTTATAATCTTCTTGCAACGTTTCAATTAAAAACTCTATCATAGGCGATTTACCAGTTCCGCCTACTGAAAGATTTCCTACACAAATTATAGGCAAATCATATTCTTTACTCTTTAAAATATTTTTGTTGTACAGATAGTTTCTGAAACTGGTTACCCACCCATACAACACAGCAAAAGGAAATAATAACTTGCGTATAATTTTCATACAACGAAAGTACTAATTCCCATTAATATGATGAACTTGGATTTAAAATTTAAGAATGAAATGATAAAAACATGCTTCAATATGGTAAAACACTTGAAACTACTATCTTTACAGTAAAATGCTCAAAAGCCTATGAAAGTACAAGACGTAATCCAAATTTTAGACGATTTTGCACCCCTCTCCTACGCCGAAGATTTTGATAACACAGGTTTATTGGTAGGCGACACTAATGCTTCGGTATCGGGTATTTTAGTGACTTTAGACACACTTGAAGAAGTCGTCGATGAAGCCATTGAAAATAATTGTAACCTTATCGTGAGTTTTCACCCCATCATTTTTTCAGGCTTAAAAAAGATAACCGGGAAAACCTATGTAGAACGGGTGGTACAAAAAGCTATTAAAAACGACATTAACATTTTTGCCATTCATACAGCGTTAGATAATTCGTGGAACGGTGTGAATGCTATGATTTGTGAAAAATTAAATCTTGTAAACCGAAACGTTTTAATTGAAAAAGAAGGGACCATAAAAAAGTTACTCACCTTTGTTCCAAAAAAAGATGCTTCAGCCGTACGAGAAGCTTTATTCAATGCCGGTGGTGGCGAAATAGGCAACTACAACAATTGTAGTTTTAATATTACAGGAGAAGGCAGTTTTAAAGGTAATGAAGACAGTAACCCTACTATTGGAAAGAAAGGGGAAACACACTTTGAAGAAGAAATACAAATTGGCATTACTTTTCAAAAGCATAAAGAGTCTAAAATACTCAAAGCGCTTTTTGATTCCCATCCATATGAAGAAGTAGCGTATGAAATCACTACGCTGGAAAACAAAAACCAGCATGTGGGTATTGGAATGATAGGCGAACTCTCCGATGAACTTTCAGAAGAAAGGTTTTTAAAGTTTATTAAAGAAACTATGAAAACGGGTTGTGTGCGGCATTCAAGTCTTCAGAATAAAAAAATAAAAAAAGTAGCTGTTTTGGGAGGTAGCGGAAGTTTTGCCATTAAAGCTGCAAAAGCAGCAGGAGTCGATGCTTATGTAACAGCAGATTTAAAATATCACGATTTTTTCACGGCCGGAAACAGCATTTTATTATGTGATATTGGTCATTATGAAAGCGAACAGTACACAAAAGACCTTTTAGTTTCTTTCCTTACAAAAAAAATTAGTAATTTTGCAATCGTTTTATCACAAATAAACACCAATCCTATTAGCTATTTTTAATTTATGGCAAAGAAAACAGAAACAACTGTAGAAGAAAAGTTAAGAGCACTGTACGATTTACAACTGATCGATTCTAGAATCGACGAAATCCGCAACGTGCGTGGGGAACTGCCTTTAGAGGTAGAAGACCTGGAAGATGAAGTAGCCGGAATGAATACCCGTCTTGACAAACTGAACACAGATCTTGAGGTAATTGAAACCAATATCAAAGAAAAGAAAAATGGTATTGAAGAGTCAAAAGCCCTGATTAAAAAATATTCATCACAACAAGATAACGTTCGTAACAACCGTGAATACAACTCCTTGAGCAAAGAAGTTGAATTTCAAGAGTTAGAAATGCAGCTGGCTGAAAAACACATAAAAGAGTTTAAAGCGCAGATTGAGCAAAAGAAAGAAGTGATCGAAGAAACCAAGTCCCGAATTAAGGAACGTGAAGACCACTTAAAGCACAAGCAAGGCGAGCTGGATGAGATCCTTTCAGAAACTGAGAAAGAAGAAAAAGCACTTATCAAGGAGTCTGAAAAATACGAGAAGAAAATTGAAGAACGTTTAGTAAAAGCCTATAAGCGAATTCGTACTAGTGTAAAAAACGGTCTTGCCGTTGTACAAGTAGAACGTGGCGCATCAGGTGGATCATTCTTCACCATTCCTCCACAGGTGCAAATGGAAATTGCTTCTAGAAAGAAGATTATTACCGATGAGCACAGTGGTCGTATTTTAGTAGATCCTGCACTTGCAGACGAAGAGAAAGAAAAAATGGAAAAGCTTTTTACAAAAGTATCATAAGCGAATCCAAATAAACTATAACAAAGCCTTCACACTATGTGAGGGCTTTTTTTATTACTTTTCGTGAAAGGATTTTTTAACAAACCCGACTTAACCAAAAAATAAAATCATTATGAATAAGATATTTTTAATTCTAAGTACTGCCTTATTATTTTCTGCTCAGGTTTCCTGTCAGTCCAACAAAAAAAACAAGGAAGCCGAAGCCATGGCACAACAAGATCAAGAAGCAGTTGCTGTTCCTGCCGAGAATGGGTTAGAGCACGCCTATTTTGCGAGTGGTTGTTTTTGGTGTGTAGAAGCTGTTTATGAAAGTGTAAAAGATGTAGACGAAGCCATATCTGGTTATAGTGGCGGTAAAACACAAAACCCAACCTACAAAAATCACGCAGATCATGCCGAGGCTGTAGAAGTTATTTACGATCCTAGTAAAGTGGATTTTGCTACACTGGTAGACGTCTATTTTGGTTCGCAGAATATAACTCAGGTTAATGGACAAGGACCAGATAGAGGTAAATCTTACCGTTCTATAATTTTTTATCAAAATGATACTCAAAAACAAATAATTGAAGATAAAATAAGCGAATTGGAAAAAGAACTAGGCGAAGGGAAAGTTGCTGCTCAAGTTATGCCATTCCAAAAATTTTGGAAAGCAGAAGCATATCACCAAGATTATGAAGAAAACAACCCAGGTAACCCTTACATTCAAAATGTGTCTATACCGAGGTTAAATAAGTTTAAAAGTAAATTTCCAGAGCTATTAAAAGAAGATGCGACGCATTAATAAAGTATCGCTTGCAATATAAATTTTAAAGGAGCCATCACGGCTCCTTTTTTATTGCCTTTACTTCAAACAGCAAAGGATAGTGTGTGCTCGGTAACTCAAAGAGCCCCTCATTATTTTTAGTCAAATCAGGAAATATATTATATGGCGAAGTAGTATGTTCTCGTAAAAATTCAATTTGCAATCCTGCTTCCGTTAAGGAAGTTATCACTTCGCCCAAACCATGATTCCAGCCGTATTCTTTACTGATCATACTTGCATTTTCATCGGCATAGGTACCTTTGTATTCTTCGTAAATTGGCTCCTTTTGTTGATATCCATATTTTAGTTTTGGAGGTGTTTCTAAATAATCGAACATCCAAACTATTGGGTGAAATTCCACTATATAAAAAACACCGCCGGGTTTTAACCGTTCGCTTATCATTTGCGCCCAAGGTCTTAAATCGGGCAACCAACCTATTACACCGTAACTGGTAAAAATAATATCGAATGTTTCTGAAATATGTTGGGAAACATCCAAAACATTACAACAAACAAATTGGGCATCTAGCTTTAAATCATCATTTAAGCTTCGTGCTAATTTAATGGCTTCTTCTGAAATATCAACTCCGGTACATTTGGCTCCCATCCTACTCCAACTCAACGTATCTTGCCCAAAATGACATTGCAAATGCAACAGCGATTTACCCGAAACCGTCCCTAATGCTTCAAGTTCATACCTTTTTAAGGAACTTTTACCGGCTTTAAACGATTTTACATCATAGAAATCACTTGCCGCATGAATGGCTACTTTTTTGTTCCACGTTTTTCGGTTAATATCAAAAGCACTTTTTAAGTTCATTAGAAGAAGTTTCAACCAAGATAGTAAATAATTTCTTTTGAATTTTTGTTTAATTTTAACTAAAATTATTTAAACAAAACTTATTTTTAAGGGATAAACCATTTTTCAGAAAAAGATTTTGAGCAGTTAGATAAGCTATACCGTATTAATTTAATCAACGGTTGCACCGGCTACAAGTCTGCTAATTTACTGGCTACCAAATCTGCAAATGGAATTGAAAATGTCACTATTTTAAGCAGTGTAATCCATTTAGGAAGTAACCCTCCCCTTCGAAATAGGATTGGCGAATAGGCAAGAGCTATTTTGAAAGTATGCGCATTGATTATAATGTGCACAGCAATTGGGGGAAATTGGATGTATAATACCGGTGTGGACAACGGCCCCATGCATAGAAAATTTAATATTGAAAGCCAGGCAAATCGATACAATCCTGACGATAATTACATTAATCTATGGCTAAAAAACAACTTAAAACGCTTCGATTGATTTTAGGCGACCAATTAAACCACAACCATTCTTGGTTTTCAAAAACCGATGATGATTGCCTTTATTTTATTGCCGAAATGAAGCAAGAAACCAATTATGCGACACATCACATTCAAAAAGTGGTTGCCTTTTTCGAAAGCATGCGGAATTTTGCCGAGTGGCTCAAGGAAAAGGGTCACACGGTACTATACTACAAGTTGAATACTTCAGAAAACAAACAGGACTTAAACAAAAACCTGAACCACGTAATAAAAGAATACGATGTAAAGAACTTCGAGTATCAACTTCCAGATGAATATCGTTTGGACGAACAGTTAAAAAGTTTCTGTAAATCGATTTCAATCAACTCTGAAGTTTTCGACACAGAGCACTTTTTTACCGAAAGAGTAGAATTAGAAAAGTTTTACGAAGGTAAAAAGGAATATACCATGGAATACTTTTATCGCTATATGCGAAAAAAGCACGATATTTTAATGCTCAACGACAAAGATCCCGAAGGCGGGAAGTGGAATTTCGACAAAAGCAACAGAAAAAAATGGAAAGGCTCCCCACCCATTCCACACGAAAAAGGATTCCGAAAAGATGTTTCAGAAGTTGTTTCCCTTTTAAAATCAAAAAAAATTAAAACCATTGGCAACATTGACGAAACCAACTTTAATTGGCCTACCAGCAGAAAAGATTGCCTTTCAGTACTAAATTACTTTTGCAAAAACTTATTGAAGTACTTTGGCGATTATCAAGATGCCTTGCATACAGAGCAGCTGTATTTGTTCCATTCGCGACTTTCTTTTGCTATGAACAGTAAGATGCTTTCACCCAAAGAAGTACTTGAAAAAGTAATTTCCCATTGGAGGGAGCACAAAGACGATATCGACATTTCTCAGGTAGAGGGTTTTGTAAGGCAAATTCTAGGTTGGCGTGAATATATGCGCGGGATGTACTGGAAACAAATGCCTGGGTACCGCCATAGCAATAAACTCGACAATCAAAACAAGCTTCCTGATTTTTACTGGACGGGAAAAACAAAAATGAATTGTCTGCATCACGCTATCAACCAAAGCTTAGACCACGCTTACGCGCATCACATTCAACGGCTTATGATTACTGGAAATTTCGCACTTTTACTACAATGTCACCCAGACGAGGTGGACGCCTGGTACTTGGGCATTTACATAGATGCGATCGAGTGGGTAGAAATCACCAATACAAGGGGAATGTCTCAATTTGCAGATGGTGGCCTGGTTGCGACAAAACCGTATGTATCCAGCGGAAACTACATCAACAAAATGAGCAATTACTGTAAAAACTGCCATTACTCGGTAACTAAGAAAACGGAAGAAGACGCGTGTCCTTTCAACAGTCTGTACTGGAATTTTCTGGATGATAAGCGAGAATATTTTAAAGATAACCAGCGAATGAATATGATGATGAGTTTGCTGAACAAAAAATCGGTCAAAGAAATTTCAGAGTTAAAAGAAAGAGCTCAAGAAATAATAAAAAACCCTAACAGGTTTTAATTAAATATGAATGTATTAGCTAAATCGTTAAAAATATATCATTTATGAAGTAATTAACCATCATCGTTAAATAGCGGTTAAAAATTTTAGAACAGACTGTTTTTTATTGTAGCTTTAATCCAACTTAACAAAAAAACAATCATTATGAGAGATTTAATTTGGCTTATCGTAGTAATATTAATTATTGGATGGCTTATTGGTTATATCGGTTTTCCCGATGCTGTAGGTAGTCTAATTCATATTTTACTAGTATTAGCAGTAATCGGTATATTATATCGTCTTGCCACTGGTAGAAGACCTTAAATAAGTTGAAAATAAAAACTAACCTTTAAAAACAGATATTATGAAAAAATTATTTTTATTATTTTTTGTAGCAGGATTATTAAGCACAGGTTTTATAAGCTGTCGTGAAAATAAATCGGCAGGAGATAAAATTGAGGATGTGGCTGATGATGTAGAAGATGCAGTAGACTAATCCTTAATTTTAATAATATATTGAAACCCCTTTCAAGATTTTGAAAGGGGTTTTTTACATGCTAACCTAAAAGTTTATTCCATTTTGGATTCTTGTCAATATAATATTTCACAAATGGACAAACGGGCACAAACTTCATACCTTTAGCCTCAATTTCTTGCAAAACCCGCTCCACCATAGATGAGCCTATCCCTTGACCTTCTAATTGACTTGGTACTTTAACGCGGTTTAAATAAATTATATCTCCCTCTGTTTTGTAATCCACAACAACCAGTTGTTTTTTTATCGTTGCTTCAAAACGTTTTTTTTCTGTATTATCTGAAATTGTAAAATCCATGTTTTTTATTAAAGATACTAAATTTATGTGATGAAAGTAAGTTTGTGTACTTTTACGAAAAGTAACTTATTTTATGAAAAATCTAATCCTTTTTATTTTCCTCTCAACCTGTTTAGTAAGTTGTAAAAACAACGAAAAATCAACTGAAACAGAAATGAATCCTAAAGCTGCTTCAGAAGAAAAAACACCTGAAGATCTAACCACAGCAGAAGCTATTGCGTATGCAAATGGCTATGAAAACTGGAATGACGTTTCCCAAATATCATTCACCTTCAATGTAGATCGCGGGGAGCAACATTTTCAACGCTCTTGGACGTGGATGCCAAAAGAAGATAAAGTAAAAATGGTTTCAGAAAAAGATACGGTAAACTATGCCCGAACCAAAATGGATAGCACCATTCAAAAAGCAGATGCTGGTTTTATTAATGACAAATACTGGCTATTGGCACCTTTCAATTTAATGTGGGATAAAGGCACGACCTTTTCTGAAAAGAAAAACGTAGTTGCGCCCATTTCAAAAGACACACTTAACCAATTAACCGTTGTGTACAGCAGCGATGGCGGGTATACTCCCGGTGATGCGTACGATTTTTACTTCGGAAATGATTACAAAATTAAAGAATGGGTGTACCGAAAAGGAAATGATTCTGTCGCAACAATGGCGACCACTTGGGAAGACTATAAAACCCACAACGGACTTGAAATTGCAACGATGCACAAAGACAGCACTGGCGGTTTTAAATTATATTTCACCGATATTTCGGTAAAAAAATAAATTACTTTTTTAATAAACGAGCGGTAAAGAGGTTTTGCTCTTTTTCGTCCTGAAGGGCCACAAAATATAATCCTTGCTTTAATGCTGAAACGTTCAGCGCAGATTTGTCTTCTTTACTGAAATCTAAAAACCGCGTAATCACATTCCGCCCCTGTACATCAAAAACTGATATTTGCAGAGGTTTTTCACTTTCATAAAGTATGGTAACTGTTTCCGAAGCTGGATTGGGATACAAAACGCCTTTTTCAGCTACCCTTTTTGTGAAATATGCTTCAGCAAACTCAAAAGCATGTTTTCCTAGTTTCTCACCTATTTCACGCCCAGGAATATCGTCAATTGGCGGGTGTATGCCTCCCCAAATACGGGACAAACTACATTGGTCCGATGCATCTCTATACGTTGCCCACTGCAGTTGCATATCCATACTCGGGCCTTGTTCAAACACTAAAAACTCATTCTTTTTTACTTCAAATGTTCCCATTCCACCCGGAAAGTAAGGATCTCCTGTTAACGTTGTTAATATTTCAGCTGCAGCTCTTGAAAAAGTAGAATGCCCAGACACATATCCTGCAAATGGTGGTGTAACAAACGATGGGCGTTGGTATGGAAACCATTCTTCTGCTAAAATCCAACCCACACCCGCTTCATCTACATTAGGGTCGGCAATCTCGCCCGGTCCCCGCCAAGCATATAGTTTAATCTTATGTAAATTTTCATTAAAAGCTCCTGCAAGAGGATCACCCTCCTCAACCAATTCGATATAGCCTTCAATAAGCGGTAAACCGTGCGGGCTATAACGTGGTAATGCTGAGTCGCTCGACTGTCCTTGATCACTCATATACCGAATGGCACTCACTGGTCTTACATAATCATAATATCCCTTAATACCCCAAGCTGAAATGGCCACATCGTGCATAGCACCACCCAGAATAAAGTAAGATTTTACATCCCACTCTAAATCTGAAAGAACCTCACCAATACCTTTAAATTTTTTAGTTAATTCCGGCTGATCGTTAACATAATTTAAAATGGTAAACCAATGCCCTGGTGGGGTTTCACTATCTGGCCCATCTGCCCAAAATTCGGCTAACACACGAGCATAATCACCGCGAGGCACCAACTGCTTTTCATATGGCTCACCCGTAACAGGGTTTAGCTCGCGTCCATTACTAGGATCACCTCCATCTTTATAATCGTAAAAAGTTTTATACTCTTCAAAAGTGGCAGGAAAATCGGTGCTATCAAAGTCACCAATACTTGCTGGTGAGATATCAATCATTACTTCATCGGTAGAGTCCAAATGTGAACTCCATACAGCAACTAAGGCAAAACTCCATTTGTAAGGGTCATCTATTCCCTTGTAATCCTGAATGTACCATGGATCACCGGGATCAAAATAGCAGTTATAGTCAAAACCTGGTGTCGAGTATGTTTTTAAGTCCTTTTCATTTAATGAGAACGGAACCACTGCTCCCCATTCTGGTCCTAAAAAGGGTGGTTGTCCTCCCGGAATGGTATTTCCGCTTTGGTCTACCCAATTTTCCACTTTTAATGGTTGCCAATGGTTTGGATGTTCTAATGTTGAATTCCCTACAAAATCGAGATTCAATGCTTCATTTAAAGGTTCGTAATGCTGATTTTCGTAATCATTGGCTTCATTAGAGCCATCCTGTAGTCCAAAAGCTATTAATTGCTCGGCGATGTAATTTCCCAAAGCAGCAGGGTTGCCATTTTTATAATTAGTTGAAGAGTAGTTTTTATCATAGCCTAATTCATCCATTAAACTATCTATTGACATAAAAATTTCTTCGCTTCCAGGTGAGTTTTGAAAACGTTGTTTCATTAATCGATACACCGCATAACTAATTGCTTTCTTTTGTGCTTCGGAAACTGTTTCTGAAGTTTCAAACCCCTCAAATTCACAATTAAAACCATCAATGGTATTTCCTAAAAAATACGGCGCAGCTTGTTTATCAAACACAGCCCAAACATCGTACATCGCAACCGAAGTATGAAATAGATTACGGGCGTGCACCACCGGCCGTGCAAAATCAATGCGAATGCCATGCAACACTTCCTCATTCCACTTTCTAGCGATGGATTGTGAAAATGTTGTTGCTGAAACAACTACTACTAAAAAAAGAAGTACAAATTTCTTCATATTGAATTCAAATGTACGAAACATCACACAATCAAGACGTTAAAATTTATGCGTTAAGGACACTACTTCAGTAATTATAAACCATATTAAATTGTTATTTTTGTTAGAAGCCGAAACGAATCGTATGAACTACCAAAACTCACTGGAATTTGCAGAAAAATTAGACACTGAAGATAGCTTATCGCATTTCAGAAAAAAATTCCACATTCCTACCGATAAAAACAATAATGAACTAATTTACCTCTGTGGAAATAGTCTTGGACTACAACCCAAAACTACTTCAAATTACATTGAAAAAGAGCTTCAAGATTGGGCAAAATTAGGGGTAGAAGGCCATACCGAAGGCGAACATCCTTGGTTGCCGTATCACGAATTCCTTTCCAAAAGCATGGCCAAAATAGTAGGTGCTAAACCTAGCGAAGTGGTGATGATGAACACGCTGACCACCAATTTGCATTTAATGATGGTTTCTTTTTACCAACCTACCGATAAAAAGTATAAAATCGTCATTGAAGCCGATGCTTTTCCCAGCGACAAATACGCGATGGAAAGTCAGTTAAAGTTTCACGGCCATGATGAAAAAGAAGGACTCATCCTATGGAAGCCTAGAGAAGGTGAGGAGTTATGTCGTTTTGAAGATCTGAAGCAAATATTGGAAGAACAAGGCGACGAAATCGCTTTATTAATGATTGGTAGCACAAACTACTATAGCGGGCAATCGTTCCCACTCAAAAAAATCACCGAATTAGGACACAAACACGATTGTAAAGTAGGTTTCGATTTAGCTCATGGAGCTGGGAACATTCAACCTAACTTACACGAATCGGGAGCAGATTTTGCCGTTTGGTGCAGTTATAAGTATTTAAACAGTGGCCCAGGAAGTTTGGGCGGTTGTTTTGTGCACGAACGCCACGCAAATAATAACGATTTAAAACGTTTTACAGGTTGGTGGGGGCACAATAAGCAAACCCGTTTTAATATGCGGAAAGATTTTGATGCCTTACCAGGTGCCGAAGGCTGGCAATTGAGCAATCCACCTATTTTATCGATGGCTGCCATTAGAGCATCGTTAGATGTTTTTGAGGAAGCTGGTTTTGACAATCTTCGGAAGAAATCGGTTAAACTCACTGGTTTTTTAGAATTTCTTTTAGATGACATGAACAATGAAAGCATATCGGTTATTACCCCTAGAACACCAGAAGAACGGGGTTGTCAATTATCCATTCAAGTAAAAAACGCCGATAAAACATTACATACCAAATTAACCGAATCTGGTGTAATAAGCGATTGGCGCGAACCCGATGTAATTCGTATTGCCCCTGCTCCACTCTACAATAGTTTTGCAGATGTGTTTGGCTTTGTCCAAAAACTGAAAAAAGTGCTAAATAATTAATTCTACTATAGCAAACCTCATCACTTCACCATGAACACAAAAGAAAACATATTAGTAATTGGCGCTGGACTTTGTGGCAGTTTACTCACCTTACGCCTAGCACAACGAGGCTATCAAGTAACCTTAGTTGAAAAAAGGCCTGACCTACGAAAAACAACCCAAGACGCCGGGCGTTCTATCAACTTAGCATTAAGTGACCGAGGTTTAAAAGGATTGCGACTTGCCGGTGTTGAAGAAGACGCCAAAAAACTGTGTATTCCTATGAACGGTCGAATGATTCACGACCGTCAAAGCAATACATTTTTAAGTAAATACAGCGGACGTAAAAATGAATACATCAACTCGGTTTCAAGACCGGGCTTAAATAAATTATTGTTAGATGCTGCGGAAGCGATGCCGAATGTGAAAATTATTTTCAATCATGGTTGCAAAACAGTCGATTTACCCAATGCTTCAGCTACGTTTAAAAACTACGAAACCAATGAAGAAGTTACGTTAAGCGGAGACATTCTATTAGGAACTGACGGTGCCGGTTCAGCCGTTCGAAAAAATATGTTCTTGCACAAAAAGTTTTTATTTAGCTTTTCACAAGATTGGTTAACCCACGGTTATAAAGAACTGGAGATTCCAGCTAAAAAAGACGGAGGATATCGTACCTACACCAATGCATTACATATTTGGCCACGCGGAGAAGATATGCTTATTGCCTTACCCAATTTAGATGGAAGTTTCACCGTTACTCTATTTCTTCCGTATAAAAACAGCGATCATTGTTTCGAAAATTTAAACACCCCAGAACGGGTTACTGAATATTTCGAGAAAGAATTTCCTGATGCATTAGAATTGATGCCTAATTTAGCTGAAGAATTTTTCAATAATCCAACAGGGCCGCTGGGCACCATAAAATGTTCTCCTTGGAGCACCTACGGAAAAACTTTATTGTTGGGCGATGCGGCTCACGCAATCGTTCCATTTTATGGACAAGGAATGAATGCCTCATTTGAAGATGTAGTGGTTTTTGATGAAATTTTAGAGAAATATGAAAGCAATCTCACCGACGGAACACTTCACTGGGAAACTATTTTTCAAGAATATGAAGCCAATCGCAAAAAAGACACCGATGCCATTGCCGATTTGGCCGTAGATAATTTTCACGAAATGAAAGAACACACTGCAAGTCCGTTATTCCAACGCAAACGAAAATTGGAAACCGCTTTTGAAGCGGAGTTTCCACAGGAGTATTACAGTAAATATTCTTTGGTTACCTTTAATGAACATATAACCTATGATGAAGCCTTACGGAAAGGACGCGCCCAAGACAAAGCGATTCTAAACTTGTTGGACGATGGAAAATTACCTGATTCGTTATCGCTTCAAGAAAAATTAAAGTTGGTAAAACGGGAAACCAAAGAGATTATGCACGATGATGCGGTGGTAAAAAACTTAAAATAAAAAACATGAGCAACAAAAGTAAATTAGTCGACGGAAAAGCAACACCTCGAGGAGCCTATCCACACGTAAAACGCGTAGGAGACTTCATTTTTATAAGTGGAACCAGCTCTAGACTACCCGACAACACTATTGCCGGCGCCAACCAAGTAGACGAAATGGGCAGCATGCAATTCGATATTAAAGAACAAACCCGTGCCGTACTCGAAAACATTAAGGATTATCTAGCTACAGAAAACGCCACTATGGATGATGTGGTCGATGTAACCTCTTTTTTGGTTAACATGAATGACTTTGCAGGCTATAATGAAGTGTATGCGCAATATTTCAAAAAAGAAACAGGCCCAGCACGAACAACGGTTGCCGTTCATCAATTACCGCATCCGCATTTAATGGTAGAAATTAAGGCAATGGCTTATAAGCCTGTAAGTGAGTAGTGAGTAAAATTAATATCAATGAAAGCAATTAAAAAAATAGTCCTTTCCATTTTCTTTTTATCTGTTTCAATAAGCTATGCACAAACAAAGCCTGTTGAAGTTTCAAAAGAACCTTTTACTATTGGAGAAACGCTTACGTTTTATTCTGAAATATTAGAGGAAGAACGAACTCTAAACCTGTCTCTTATACACATCTCCGAGCCCACGAGACCTCTCTACATCTCG
>OJEO01000262.1_pt1 | contig 23014 bp, 24 predicted proteins | sample 1593621 | NCBI WGS metagenome assembly OJEO01 (sample SAMN05416875, study PRJEB24817) | seawater metagenome | isolation source: Sea water | place: Canada:Atlantic | collected 2013-11
GAGATGTAGAGAGGTCTCGTGGGCTCGGAGATGTGTATAAGAGACAGCCCTAAGCTAGAACGCCAATTTCAAGAAGCACATTTGGTGAGAGAACAATTACATTGGTTGTTTTCGATTAGTAAAAAGATGCTTCAACTTTCAGAAAAAGTAAAATTCGCTTAACAACGAGGTGTAAATACCTGATAAATAAATAATTATGTTTTTGGCACGCCTTTTGAAATTTCAGTAATAGAAATAAAAACTGAAAACACATGAAGACTTATAAATTATTACTTGCGTTTGGTCTAGTAGCGATCTTTTTTGCATCGTGTACAGTTGATACGGTTGTTGAAGAAGAGTATATCGACCCGGTTGAAACAGTAACGTTAGCAGAATTAATGTCTTCTTACGAGTTGTGGTATGTAGATATTAACCAAACTACTGGCAGCGGAAACATTCCTTTTCTGCAAAAGGCATTTACCCTTTCATTTCACAATGGCACACTTTCTGCAAATAATAATTTAGCTGGCATAGGCGATCAAGGCTATGGTTTTGGAATCGATGTAGGATATTTTGATACGTTCGATTTTGAGTTAGATATTTCGCACGATATTGATGGGTTTTACACGTTTGAGGTAACACAGTTAAATGATAATACTATTGAACTATATAACCGGCCTCTTAACATAAGCTATGTCTTGGTAGGATATCAAAGGAGTACTTTTGATTATGACAGACTATTTTATGAAAACATTCATTACTTTTTACAGGAATATATTACTTGGGAAAAAGTATATACCAGCGAATACGGAAACTTAAATGAATTTGACAATGAAACTTTTGTGCAGTTTTTGCCCGGTGGAGGCGATGGAAATTTTCAAAGTTCACAAGATGGATATGGAACAGATATAAATAACATTTACTGGGATTACACAGGAATTTATAATATAGATAATGCCGCTAATGATCCCTATTTAAAATATTTAACATTGGATTATGATTACTTGGGCAATGAATACTTTGAACTTTCCGTTGTAAATGACAACACGATAGAACTCTTTCATTCAGATTCGGGAACGCTGTATCGTTTTAAAGGAAGAGGCTTTATTCAGTACAAAAATAACGAAGGAAAACTACGGTTGTCAAATACTGAAATTGAAAAGCAAATGAAGAAAATTAGTACATTTTAAAATATAAACCCTTTTTTTGGTTGGTTAGTAGAAGCCGTCCCACACTGCTTAGTTTAGTCAGTTGGGGCGGTTTCTCGTTTAAAAAGGGTTATTTATAAAAATTCATTTCATCCAAATACTTCCAAACAGTGTGCGGCAACATAGGGCGAACATTACTTCCAGACTGTATTCCTTTTCGGATAAAAGTTGAAGAAAGTTCCATAATTGGAGCATCTACTTTAGTAATTTTTGGATGACCTGTAAACTGAGTTTCAATCGTCCCTTCGGAAATTCTCGGATATACATAAATGGAATATCGGTCTAGAATGACTTCGTAGTTTTTCCACTTATGGAAACTTTTTAAATTGTCTTCGCCCATTATTAAAGAAAATAACTTTTCAGGGTATTTTTCTTCTAAATGTGCCAACGTGTTGGTCGTATAATTGGGCTGCGGAAGATCAAATTCAATATTGCTAGCTTTAAGTTTTGGATATTCTTCTAACGCAATGCGTACCATCGCCAAACGGTGATGATCATCAAGTAATGTTTTTTTCTTTTTATGCGGATTGTGTGGCGTTACTACCAACCAAATTTCATCTAAGTCACTATTCTCCACTAAATGGTTGGCAATAATGAGATGGCCCACGTGAATAGGGTTAAACGTACCAAAATAGAGTCCTATTTTTTTTGCCGAAATCATTTACTCTTCTTCTTTTTCCGAGTGACCGTTTTTAATAAAATCGGATACTAATTCTTTCGCTTCGTTTAAAGCAGTATCCAAGTCGTTGTTTTTAATAATATAATCAAATTGTGGGGCAGTGGCTAATTCTATAGAAGCTTTTGCAATGCGCATATTAATACGCTCATCGCTTTCAGTTTTTCGTTTTTTAAGTCTGCGTTTTAATTCGTCCACACTGGGTGGTTTCACAAAAACAGCTAATGTTTTATCGGGGTATTTCTTCTTAATTCGAAGTCCGCCCACCACGTCTATGTCAAAAATTACATTTTTACCTTGTGCCCAAATGCGTTCTACTTCGGTTTTTAAAGTTCCGTAAAAATTATCGCGATAAACTTCTTCCCACTCTAAAAACTCATCATTTTTAATGTGTTGTTTAAAGTCTTTTAAACTAATAAAATGATAGTCTTTACCGTGCGTTTCGTGTCCTCTAGGTTCTCGGGAAGTACACGAGATGGAAAAGGCTAAATTCAGTTCTTCTTGAGCGAGCAAATATTGTACAATCGTTGTTTTACCGCTTCCGGACGGGGCCGAAAAAACAAATAATTTCCCTCCTTCCATTACAATACATTTAAAGCTTGTTCCTTTATTTTTTCCAGTTCGTCTTTCATTTGAACCACTACTTGTTGCATAGGAGCAAAGTTGGCTTTGCTACCAATGGTGTTGATTTCACGACCAATTTCTTGAGAGATAAACCCTAATTTTTTACCGTTACTATCTTTGCTTTGTAAGGTTTCAGAAAAATAAGAAAGGTGATTACTTAATCGAACTTGCTCTTCGGTAATGTCGTATTTTTCAAGGTAATAAACCAATTCTTGCTCAAAACGGTTTTCGTCAACGGTTTCTTTTAAATCGCTTACGGCTTTTGCCAACCGTTCTTTTACATTGTCCATGCGTTGTGGATCGAGCTCCATAACTTCATCTAACAAAGAGGAAATGTTGGTAATACGTTTTTGAAAATCGGCTTCCAATGCTTTTCCTTCGTCATTTCTGTATTCATTAATAGAATGCAAGGCTTCGTCAACCGCTTCGATTATTTTATTGTATTCTCTCTCATCAACTTCATCGCGCTCGGTTTGTAACGCATCGGGGAAACGAACGGCCATTTTCATCAACTCAACGGGATCACCATCTGTAATATGAGCCAATTGTTTCATGTATTGTTTAACAGCAGTTTCGTTTATTACAGTTGATGTTTCCTCACCTGTTTGCTCTACGTACAGGTTAAAATCTACTTTCCCGCGAGAAAGGGATTTCGAAATTCGTTTCCGAATATCTAATTCCTTTTCACGATAAGCAGAGGGAACCCTCGCATTTACATCAAGGTTTTTACTGTTTAACGATTTTATTTCAACCGTAATTTTTTTGGAAGGCAATTGCACTAGGCTTTTACCATAACCGGTCATCGACTGGATCATATTTTCAATTTAATGGTTGCAAAGGTAGTAAATTAGAATATAGTAGCTTGTCATTTAAAGGTTACGGACTAATTAAATGTATTATGCTTCTTTATTTAAAAAAGAAGTCGCTCTTTTTTCACTGTAATAGGTTGCATTTGTTTGATGAAACCCTACGTGACCGCCATATTCAGGGGTTTCCAAATAGATGTTATTAGAAGTTTCAGCAAATGAATACGGATAACTGTCTTCGGTTAAAAATGAATCGTTTTTAGCGTTTAAAATCAACACCGGAATGGTAATATTCGGCAAAAATTGACCGCTACTATTTTTTTTGTAATAATCGTAGGCATCTTTAAAACCGTGAGCTGGTGCTGTGTATAAATTGTCAAAGTCTAATAAAGATTTGACTTGTTTTAAGTCCGAAGCACTCATTTTTTCAGGGAACTGTTGCACCTTGATCTTTAATTTCTTTCGAAGATTGTGTAAAAAAGAAGTTCGGTATACCCAATTATCAAAATTGGAAAGCGATTCTAGTGTTCCTCTCAAATTCAAGGGCGTAGAAATAGCAACGGCTCTTTCTATTTCCTTCGGAAGGTTTCTTTGCTCACCTAAATATTTCAACATTAAATTTCCGCCCAAACTGAAACCAATTAAGGATAAGGTATCATACTTTTCTTTCTTCAGAAGAAAATCGACAACGGCTTGCAAATCGTCTGTTTTTCCGGCATTGTATGAAGAAAATAGCTTGTTTGGTTCGCCACTACAACCCCTAAAGTTAACAGCTACGGCATCCCAACCGTGTTTTGTTAGGCTTTTCGCTTGTCCCTTTATATATCGGCGTTGCGCGTTTCCTTCCAGTCCGTGCAAAATAATAGCCACTTTTGAAGTTCTATTTTCTGCAAACGAGAAATCAATATCTAGAAAATCACTATCTTCCAGATTTATGCGTTCGCGATGCTGCAGTATGTTAGGGACAGGACGCAGTTTAGCTGAATAAATCGTGGCAACATGCCCGTTTTTAAAGATACCGCTAGGGGAATAAGTAGATTCAATTAGTGGCATAAATAGCCTTGTTTTTAAGTACAAAAATACCTAATTCTTAATTTGTAGTTAATGTATCTATGCTTTTTTGTATTTAAGATACCAATCGGTATCTTTGTGGTATGAGAAATGCACAGGCGACAAAAAATACGATTATTAATGAAAGCGCAAATTTGTTTAATACACAAGGATATAAGGCGACTTCCATTAGTGATATCACCAAAGCAACGGGTTTAACCAAAGGGGCAATTTATCGCCATTTTGAGAACAAGGGTGATTTAGAAAAACACGCCTTGCAGCGATTGTCTAAGGTTATGTTTGGCGAAATAGGAACTACTATTAAAGAAGCGAAGACCTTCACGAGCAAAATAGAGGCTATTTTTTTGTTTTTTGAAAATTATATGGACACACCGTTGTACGAAGGCGGTTGCCCTGTAATGAATGCAGCGGTGGAGGCAGACGATGCCAACCCAATTTTACGCGAACAAGCCTGCGCGATGTTACAACAGTTTAAAGATGCGGTGTCTACATTAATTGAAAACGGCATTAAAAACAACCAAGTTAAACCTGATGCAGATGTAGCTTTTTACAGTACCATTTTTATTGCTACACTAGAAGGCGGAATTATGATGAGCCGTTTACAGCGGGACAAAAAGGCGATTACACATACCATTGCCCACTTACGAAATATAGTTGCTGAGATTTCAATCTAAAAAGCTATTTAATATATCACATAGAAAATTTCCTATGAAAAAGTTACTTACCAAATTAACAGGAAAATACTTAAACGCAACAGCACCATTATTCCCAAAACTGAATAGGGAACAAGCTTTTAAACTGTTGTGTAAGGTGAGATCCGTTCCTATTTCAAAAGAAGGACATGATTTTTTTGATACTGCTGAAACATCATACATAGAAGTGTCTCAAGCTTCTATTGCGGTGCACAAATGGGGTAATGGACCTAAAAAAATACTGTTTTTGCATGGTTGGATGAGTCATTCCAAACGCTGGCAACCGTATATTAATAAGTTAAATACTTTAGAATACACCATTTATTCATTAGATGCCCCAGCACACGGTCTTTCAAAAGGAAACTCCATGAACATTGAAATGTATCGTCAAGCTACCGAAGATATTATCTTGAAAATCGGACAAGTGGATCACTTAATTTGTCACTCGTTAGGAAGTTTGGTAGGTGCCTATACTTTTTTGGCAAACAAAGAAATTCCAGTTAAAGATTACGTTATTATGGGAGCGCCTTCTGGAATGAATGCTATTTATGGCTTTTTTAGAGATGCCTTACAACTTTCAGAAAGAACCATTGATAATTTAGGGATTAAAGTAGATTCGGTATTAAAAGTCCCGGCTTCACAACTTACGTTAACACGTTTCTTTGAAGAAGTCGATAAACCAGTGTTTGTCATTCATGAGGAATCTGATAAAGTAACGCCTATTTCAGAAATAAAAAAAGCTACTGAACACAGTAATAACAATATTAAAACGTGGTTTACAACCGGTCAAGATCATAATCTTACCAAACCGGAAACAGTTGAAACCATATTAAATCATATATCAGAAAAAAATACTAAACAAAAAGAACTATGTATTTAAAAGAATTTGAAATTCGTTGGTCCGATGTGGATGCCAACCGTCATTTACGCAATAGTGCTTATATAGATTTTATGAGCCATACCCGAATGAGTTTTTTCGGTGAAAAAGGTTTTGGACAAAAACATTTGGCCGAAATGAATTTAGGGCCCGTAGCACTGTACGAGCGTATGTATTATTTTAAAGAAGCATTTCCAGGGAAGCCTTTACGTGTTTCTTTACAATTAAAAGGACTTTCAGAAAAAGGCACTTTTTTTAAATTTGTACACAATTTTTATGATCATAAAGGCCGAAATTTAGGACGTTGTGAAATGTTAGGCGCTTGGATTGACCTTAAAGAACGAAAACTAGTTCCGTTACCAAAAGAATTTTACAGCTTTTTAGATGGGATTGATAAAACCGATGATTTTAGAACGATTACCAAAGAGGATACTCGCAAACACGGACAGTTTCCGAAGGATTTAGAATAGAACTTTTGCATTCTGGGCTTCGGGACATTCCGTCAAAGACAGAAAAATTAGCCACCTCACATTTTTAATTTAAAATTCATATTGTGAGGTGGTTGAGTGATCCCGATAATAATCGGGATTGTATTGAAACCTTCGTGATACACTGAATATTCCCTGTCATAAAAAGCTGTTAGGGTTGCTGTTTAAAAGCATATCCTAATATATCTGGAACATTCACAGACGTAACTTTCTTGTAAACTGCAAGATCATCTTCTTCGGAATAAGAAGGTGGCTCAAGGTTTAATTCAGTTGCTTTTTGAGTGTAATAATGTTTTTTTAAAGGATGAAAAGGGGCTACGGCATTAAAAATATGCCCAAAAGCCTCTTTTTTTATAATTTCTGAAAGAATGCCAATACAATCTTTTCTGTTGATAAGATTAACCGGTGCATTTCCGTTGTTCAGATTTTTTCTTCCAGCTAAATACCGAACCGGCTGTCGTTTGCCACCTAATAATCCACCAAATCTTACAATTGTGGTTTGTAGTTTTTCAGAAGTAAAAAATAGTTTTTCTACTTCAATTAATTGTTTGGCAGCATTATTTTCAGCAACAGGGATGTCTTTTTCGGTTACAGTGCCTTGCGCATCACTATACACTGAAGTACTGCTTATAAGAATCACTTTTTTTACTGAAGTCTTTTCAATTTCATTTAAAAAATTAGACATTTTAGCGACGTGATCTGCACCGGTATTTTTTCGTAATCCCGGTGGAATCATAATAACTAAACAATCAACACTTTTTAAAAAAGCTTCTACTTCACCTGAAACGCCATCTTCCGAAATTTCAACTGGAAAGGTTTCAAGACCGTTGCGTTGCAATGTGCCAGCTTTTTCAATGCTTGTTACCGAGCCTTTTACGCGATATCCTAAATTTTGTAAGTGTAAGGCAAACGATTTCCCTAGCCACCCAAGGCCTGCAATTGCTATAGTTTTATTCATTCCGTAGATTATTTTGCTTAAAAAGTAATGCTATCCTTTTTCAAAGTTGACAACGTGTCAACGGCAAAAGTACGTTTTATAACAATGGCATCGGTAACCACAAAAGGTTTTGGCATCATATCCTTTGGACGCTTACTAATACTGAAATTAGCATTGTCCATTAAATTATATGAAAATTCTAAAGCACTAAATGAAATGGGTTTTTTAGATTCGGTTGTATAAGAAACTTCTAAGGAATCATTGTTATTCACCCAATACCGAAGTAATAAATCATTTTCTCTGTTTCCGTACACCAAACCGGTGCTGTCTTTTAGTGCCTTTTGACCATTGAACGAAAGTGAATTGAATGAAACGTCCGTAGGTGCATATAAATTTAATTGATTGATGTTTCGTTTTGGGATAATGGTGAATGTAACTTCTTTTTTGTTATTGACAAGTGTGTCTTTCTTCAGAATAACTTCAAAAGGTGCAATCGATTTTTTAGGTGCTGTTGTCGCGAAAGTATAACCGGTGTTGTACTTACTACCAGAAGCACTCAATATTTCTGAAGGAACTTCGCCTGGCTGTTCGCCCAGATAGCCTTTGGTCCAATCGTCGAGTATTTTATCGTACGTAAGCCAATACGATTTATTGGTATCAGCATCTTGATAGTAAACCAAACTATTGGGTTTTTGCCGTGTTTCAGAAAAATCACTGGTAAAATGTGCTTTCAGAAAAAAGCCAAAGGCAAACAAAAAGCAAAGGATAGACAGTAGCTTTTTCCAACTATAAAAACCGAATACTGGAAGTAATAAACCAAACAATAAAACGGTAAATACGCAGCTTATCACGACCATTTCAGAACCCAATCCAACTGGAAAAAATTGTATAAGTGGAGAAAAGAAAAACAACGCTGGTGCTGCCAAGAATGCCATTATTATCAAGCTGGGTTTTTCTTGCTTGATAAGTAACCAAAACGATAACAGCCCAAAAAATACAGGAATGATAAAATAGGCTGCTCCTTTCAGAATAACAAAAACGGCTACGTTGACCAGCAACCAAAAAACAAGGGGTGCCACAAACACGGAAGCTACTTGTTCCCTGTTTGCAAATCGCCGGTACAAATAGAAAGTGATGGAAAGGGTAAGGAATACAAAAAATGCCACATAAGCGTGTCCGTTGTATTTAAATCCGTGTTGTACTTCATTGTATTGTGGATAGATGGCAAGTAATAATTTCCATCCAAAAAAACCGATAGCACCACAAATAACCAACGAAAGTAAAAATGGCACAAAACCTTTGGCAATGCCTTTTCCTGTTATTTTCCCTTTTTTAAACCCGTAAAAAACCAAAATACCAAACAAAACAACAGCGACCAAAAGCAAAGGTAAAATCCATAAAAATGGAAAGGAAATCATTTTTAAAAAGGGAACGTTTACGTACACATACTCATCGTTCGATTTTAAGTTGTTTAAGTCTGCATCGGCAAAATAGTGAAGTAATGGCAAGAGGTAACTACCTTGATGCTGTAAGGTTTCTACGTCTAGATTTTCAATGGTATCGTTAGCCGTGTGATAATCAAAATGATCGTCTATAAATGCAAAAAAGTAACTTGGAATGTCGCCATTTTCTCTAAAAATGGTGGAATCGGTATCGTTGGGTAGCATTTTATAGACGCTATACATTAAAGAAGATGCAACAGGATAATCAGGATTGGCTTCAACAAAGGCCTTAACTAGTTTCTCATTCCCTCCGTTGGTTTCTAAAATCATATTGCTGGGACCACCACTGCCACGAGCTTCAAAGTTGAGTACGAGGCCAACATCTTTTGCCCACGGATGTTCGTTTACAAAAAGTTTGGCACCGTCTAAGCCGATTTCTTCTGCATCGGTAAAGAGGATAATAATGTCATTCTTCGGATTTTTACCACTGGCTTTGTAGGCGCGAAGACTTTCTAAAATAGTTACAAGTCCGCTACCTGCATCGCTGGCTCCCGGTGATGGAACCAACGCGCTATCGTAATGCGAAAGGAGTAAAAGTGCTTTTCCATTTCCAGTTCCTTCCATTCGTGCCACAATATTAATGGGGCGGTTCATGGTTCTACTTTGTGTAGTAAAAACAAATCCTTCTTGTGTTTGAGTTTGCAACGCAAGCTTCTCTAATTCACTGACTAAATAGTTTCTAACCGTTGCGTGTTCTTTAGAGCCGTGATAATGGGGTTTTTTGGTAATGTGTTGTAAGTGGTCGAGGGCACGTTCGGTTGAAAATTTGGTTTTTGCAATACTTTTTGGAGTACTTTTTCTTGGCATTAAACTGAAAAAGGAATAAAAAATTAATCCTAGTATAATCAATAGGGAAAGGACAGCGGGTACTCGTTTCATTGGGTAGTTTTTTAGCGTTCTAAAAGTACAACTTTTAATGAGATTGTTCTTTTTCAGAAGAAAACATAAAAGAACCTATCATTAAAATGACTATATTTAAAGGAGTTAAAAAGGTAAGAATATGGGAATTAAAAATTATATAGGAAAACGCGCAAAGCCGAAAAAAGGTTCTACGGAAAACATAAAAGTATCTGATTATATGAGTAGAAATCTCATTACGTTTAAACCCGAACAAACGGTTTTGGAAGTAATGAACACGCTTATAAAAAAGAAAATTTCCGGTGGTCCAGTGGTAAACGAAAATCATGAACTGGTAGGCATTATTAGTGAAGGAGATTGTATTAAAGAAATAAGCAATAGCCGTTATCATAACCTTCCAATGGAAGAAATAAAAGTGAAAGACCACATGATTAAAGAAGTGGAAACCATTGATGGTGAAATGAATTTATTTGATGCCGCTGAAAAATTTTTAAGAGATAAACGCAGACGCTTTCCCATCTGCGAAAACGGAAAATTGGTTGGGCAGATAAGCCAAAAAGATGTATTAAAAGCGGCGTTGGAACTAAAAGGAAATAGCTGGTAGTTACATAGTAAGCTCTGTCTTTACCAATAAATACCAATCCTCCTCAAGAGGGAGGTAACCTTGGTCGTACACATAAAAATAAACCGTTCCTGCCTTGGTGACGTACTGCCCGGTAAAAAACTGAAAATTAAAGCCGTGTTTATGTAAAGTTTGTTTTTTAACCTTGGTTTTGTCTTTTGTATTTAGTTTTTCGAGAATTCGGTAGTTTTTACGCAGGCGGTTATTAATATTCCGCACTAAATTTTTGTTGTCTTTATTTAAGGCATTATTGTGGGCATTGCGGCAAGCATCGCTGCAAAACTTTTTGTCTGCTCGACCAATTATTTTATCGCCACATTCGGGACAGGCTCGTTCCATACTTACTTATAGTCTATGTGTCCCCAGTTTTTACCAGATTTTATACGGTATAATTGCATTTCTGATATTCCAAATTGCTTCGCAATTAAACGCAATCGCGTTCTACGGTTGGGGTCAAATATTTTCTTTTTTAATAATCTAACTTTCTCGGGCGTAAGCTTCGCATATTTTGGTTTTAGCAAGGCTTCTTTTTTTGCTTGTATTACTGCCGGATTATTTTTATTGTGTTCCGTTAGCTCTTTCCGGTTAGCAAATTGCAAGTTGTTTATGTGATTATTTGCTTTGTTAAAATCTTTATGGATAACCAAGTTTTTACCTTCTATTTCTTCTAAAAATAATTGGGCAACGGCTCGATGTATATAAATTAAACTAGTTTTTCCATTTTTTTTAAGCGTTGAAAAAACCTCATAACCATTTAACATATAGGTTTTTAAAAATTCACCTTTGGGATCATTTTTATAATGCTTTATTCTTCCGTAGTTTGAAATATCAAATAAGTCATTTCTACGCCATGAGGGATCGGAAAATTGTTTCCAGACCTCTCCTTTTAAATTTGGTATCATTTTAGGGGGAGTTTATATCAAATATAGTAAAAATTACTTTTTAGGATATAAATTTATTGATTTTCAGGGGTATTCTCTTTTTTGGTAGGTAAATTGAAGCGGTAAATGGCTTCGATTTTAGCAAAAAAACTACCACTCATTTCTGGGTTTAATTGCGTACGATCATCCCCAAAACTAAAGGCTGAGAGGCCTAAATCAATGGTTTCGCCATCGGCATATACTTCGTAGTTGTTACTGGAATAGCCTAATTTGGTACGGAGTAATACACTTTTATCTAGAAAATTAAATTGCCAATAGGCGGCAAACTCCAGTGAACTTAAATCAACATAGGTGTCTGGCTGGCTTTTATTTTTTATGTTGAAACTTCTTCCGATGCCAAAATAATCCATTCCAATAGTGGTTTTTCCTAAGGCGTAACTTACATCGGCTGAAATGGGCAACGACATATCCATTTCAAACTTCTTATTAGGGCTTAAATAATACCAACCAATAATTGGAGTGGTAAAAAAACCAAAAGCTTCTTGTGAGCCATACACTCCAAAACGATAAATTAAATTTTCTTTTTTCTGAAGTTTCAGCAATGCAAACCCGCCTAAATAAAAGTCATCGCCAGAAATATCATTATAATCTGAAGCAATTTTAGGTAACAAAATAATGGTCGAACTCCATCTTTCCGAATACGTTGAAGCTAGTCCCAATTTTATGTTTGTACTGTATAAACTCGTGCGTTCGGTTTCCGGAAACAGTTGTAAATTGTTTACACTAAAATCTGCTCCAGTGATTAGTGCGTTATTGTCATTGAGGACGACAGGAAGCGTGAGTCCAACTTCAAAAGATCTTATGCTCGTACCGCTATTAGTACCTTCAAAGTTATTGTTAAATGTTTCGCCGTAGCCTATTCTAAAAAGATCCACATAATCTTGTGCAGAAGTGAACATGGGGACAAGAAGCAATAGAAGGAATAATTTTCTCAAAAGATGGTGTTTTTAGGTAAATATAGAGAAATATGAAAGAAACTTCTTTAAAGGAATAAAAAACACCTTATCGATATGTTATTTGAAGGTTTCCGAGAGCGGCTTTTTCAGTAAAATTTCTTACTTTCGCAACCTTATTGAAATGCAACTTGTTATGAGCAAAAAGTTTAAAGAATACAAGGGATTAGACCTTCCTGAAATGGCGAAAGAAATACTTGATTTTTGGAATGAAAACGACATTTTCGAGAAAAGTATTTCCATTCGTGAAGGGAATGAACCGTTTGTGTTTTTTGAAGGGCCACCATCTGCAAATGGAATGCCGGGTATCCACCATGTTATGGCACGTTCTATAAAGGATATTTTTTGTCGTTATAAAACTCAAAAGGGCTATAAAGTAGATAGAAAAGCCGGTTGGGATACGCACGGATTGCCTATAGAATTGGGTGTTGAAAAAGAATTAGGCATTACCAAAGAAGACATAGGTAAGAAAATTTCTGTTGAAGCTTATAACGATGCGTGTAAAAAAGCCGTGATGCGGTACACCGATGCGTGGAACAAAGTAACCGAAGGCTATGGTTATTGGGTGGATATGGATGATCCTTACATTACCTACAAACCAAAATACATGGAAACGGTTTGGTGGTTGCTAAAAGAAATATACAACAAAGGCCTTATGTATAAAGGCTACACCATACAACCGTATTCGCCAAAAGCGGGAACGGGTTTAAGTTCGCACGAGCTCAACCAACCCGGAACCTATCAAGATGTTACTGATACTACTGCGGTAGCTCAATTTAAAGCTGTTGCAGACACATTACCAGACTTTTTAGCGGAAGAAAGCAACAACATCTTCCTTTTAGCTTGGACCACCACACCGTGGACGTTACCAAGTAATACGGCACTTACCGTAGGAAAGAAAATTGATTATGTTTTGGTAAAAACGTATAACCAATACACGTTTGAACCTATTTATGTGGTGCTTGCTAAAAACTTGGTAGGGAAACAATTTGGTGGCAAATATGAAGAGAAACCCAATGAGGAAGTTCTTGATAGCTACAAACAAGGCGATAAAAACATACCGTATTTTATTGTAAAAGAATTTAAAGGGAAAGACCTGCTAGACATTCGGTACGAGCAGTTATTGGACTATGCAAAACCGTATGAAAACCCTGAAAATGCGTTCCGTGTAATTGCTGGGGATTTTGTAACTACCGAAGACGGTACGGGTATTGTGCATACCGCGCCAACTTTTGGTGCAGATGATGCCAAAGTTGCTAAAGAAGCATCGCCGGAAGTTCCGCCATTATTGGTGAAAGATGAAAATGGCAATTTAGTTCCGTTGGTGGATTTACAAGGGAAATTCCGTCCAGAAATGAAAGAACTCGCCGGAAAATACGTGAAAAACGAATATTATGATGATGGTGAAGCGCCTGAGAAATCAGTAGATGTTGAATTAGTTATCAAACTGAAAACTGAAAACAGAGCTTTTCACGTTGAAAAATATGTACACAGCTATCCTAATTGCTGGCGAACTGACAAGCCTATTTTATATTACCCATTAGATTCTTGGTTTATAAAAGTGACCGATTTTAAAGATCGTATGCACGATTTAAATAAAACCATCAACTGGAAGCCAAAAGCAACCGGAGAAGGACGTTTTGGTAATTGGTTAGCCAATGCAAACGACTGGAACTTATCTCGTTCCCGTTATTGGGGAATTCCATTACCCCTTTGGAGAACTGAAGATGGCAAGGAAGAAAAATGTATTGGCAGTATAGAAGAACTGAAAGCCGAAATGGAAAAAGCTGTTGCAGCTGGCGTGATGGATAAAGCAATTTACGAAGACTTTACCCCAGGCGATTTTTCCGAAGAAAACTACGATACAGTAGATTTACATAAAAACATTGTTGACGGAATTACACTCGTTTCAGAAAGTGGAAAACCAATGAAGCGCGAAGCTGATTTGATCGATGTGTGGTTTGATAGTGGAAGTATGCCGTATGCGCAATGGCATTATCCATTCGAAAATAAAGACAAAGTAGAACAAACGTGGCGTAAAGCCGATTTTATTGCTGAAGGCGTAGATCAAACCCGTGGATGGTTCTATACCTTGCACGCTATCGCAACGATGATTTTTGATGATGTTGCTTATAAAAATGTAGTGAGTAACGGGTTGGTACTCGATAAAAACGGACAGAAAATGTCCAAACGTTTAGGAAATGCTGTAGATCCGTTTGAAACACTAAAAACCTATGGTCCTGATGCTACGCGTTGGTACATGATAAGCAATGCGAATCCGTGGGATAACTTGAAGTTCGATTTAGATGGTATTTCGGAAGTGCGCAATAAATTCTTCGGAACCCTTTACAATACGTATAGTTTCTTCAGCTTGTATGCTAATTTGGATAATTTCACATACGCTGAAGCTGATGTTCCGTTAGAAAAACGTCCGGAGATAGACCGATGGATTCTTTCAGAATTACATACGCTTGTTGAAAAAGTAGACGCTTTTTATAGTGATTATGAACCTACAAAAGCAACGCGCGCTATTTCAGAATTTGTACAAGAAAATTTGAGTAACTGGTTTGTTCGATTAAGCAGAAGACGCTATTGGAAAGGAAGTTATAACGACGATAAAATTTCAGCGTATCAAACACTTTTCACGTGCTTAGAAACGGTTGCAAAATTGAGCGCACCGGTAGCTCCGTTCTTTATGGATCGTTTGTATAAAGACTTAAACGAAGGCGTTGAAAAAGAAGGAAAAGAATCGGTTCACGTAAGCGATTTCCCTAAAGCAGATGTCTCTTGTATCGATAAGACATTAGAACGTAAAATGCAACGAGCGCAAACAATTTCGTCACTAGTTTTATCGTTACGACAGCGTGAGAAAATAAAAGTGCGTCAACCGCTTCAGAAAATTATGATTCCGGTATTAGATGAAACCGTTAGAGCCGAAATTGAAGCTGTGGAAGATCTAATAAAGTCTGAAGTAAACGTCAAGGAAATCAAATTAATTGATGAGGCTTCCGGTCTTTTGGTTAAACAAATAAAGCCCGACTTTAAAAAATTAGGGCCGCGTTTTGGTAGGGATATGAAATTAGTATCTCAAGCAATTGCTGGTTTTGGTCAGAATGAGATAGCTCAATTAGAGAAAGAAGGTGAAATTTCAGTAGAAATTAACAAAAAAAATACTACATTGAGCCTTGATGACGTTGTTATAAGCTCTCAGGATATAGAAGGCTGGTTAGTTGCAAATGCCAATGGAATTACCGTTGCGCTAGATGTAACAATTACTACTTCATTGAAAAATGAAGGAATTGCCAGAGAGTTGGTAAACCGCATTCAAAATCTACGGAAAGACTCAGGATTTGAAGTAACCGACAGGGTAGAAGTAACCCTTAAAGAAAATGAAAAATTAAAACCTGCGGTTGAGGAAAATTTAGCGTATATTAAAGAGGAAACATTAACCGAAATATTGCAATTTGATAACGAAGTAAGCAATGGTACAGAAATTGCTTTTGATGATATTGCAACGCAAATGACAATAAAAAAACACTAGATATGGCAAACGATGTAAAAACCCGATACAGCGATAAAGAGCTGGAAGAATTTAAGGTATTGATTCAGGGAAAAATAGAAAAGGCTAAAGAACAACTAGAGCTTATAAAAAGTGCCTACAAAAACGACAGTACCAATGGTACCGATGACACGTCGCCTACTTTTAAGGCTTTCGATGAAGGCAGTAAAGTAATGAGCAAAGAAGCGAATTCACAATTGGCTATTCGTCAAGAAAAGTTTATTCGTGATCTTAAAAATGCATTGATCCGTATTGAAAATAAAAGCTATGGTGTATGCCGTGTAACAGGAAAACTAATTAATCCAGATCGATTAAAGCTAGTTCCCCATGCTACCTTAAGCATTGAAGCTAAAAACATGCAAAAATAGGTTTTCAATATTATAATATATCAAATGGGCGATTGTGTTTTAAGGAGTACTTTAAAAACTTCGAATTTGATACTAAAACATATGTACTCTAGTTATGCTAGAGAACACAACTAAATTTCGCCCCAAATTTTGGGGCTTTTTTTATGCTAAAATATATTGCAATAATACTAGCAGTCATTTTATTTAGTACCGAAGCTACCGGGCAAAAAGTACTTCAGAAGGAATTTAATGCTTCAGGTTTTGAAACTTTGGCCATTAAATCGGACGAGGTGTTCACCGTTAATATTTCAACCAAGCAGACAGACAAAATAACTATACAAACGCATGTGGAAGGCGAACATTACGAAAGTGTGTTGGTGAATACTTCAGAAAAAAATAGAAAGCTATTGGTAACCACCAGTTATTCTCCATTTTTTAAAAAAGAGAACGATAAGTTAGCTGCCCATAAAGTAATTGCTATTGATATGGATATCACTATCCCTGAAGCGATGGGAGTAGAAATAGAATCTAAAATTGCTTCGGTAACGGGAAAAGGAACCTTTAAAAATGTGTATGTAGCCCTTGAAAACGGGACGTGCTCATTTAAAAATTTTGTGGGGAATGCCACGTTGTACACCAAAAAAGGTGCTATTGCTGTGTATGCCAAACCCAATGTTTCTGGAGAAGCTATTTCAAAAAAAGGAACAATATCAAATCAGCTCCCCAGGAAGGGAAAATATAAAATTAAAGCCGAAAGCATAACAGGCTCAATCACACTGCTACAAAACAAATAATATTGCTATTTTTGCAGCTGTTAAAATAACCTATGTCACTAAAGAAGGCTTCCCTAATTATAATTTTGGTTCTATTAATCGACCAAATTTCAAAAGTATATATTAAAACTCACTTTATTTTAGGTGAAGAAATCCCTGTGTTCGATTGGTTCCGCATTCTTTTTGTGGAAAACGAGGGCATGGCTTGGGGGGCCAAAATCCCTGGAGAGTACGGAAAATTATTTCTTACATTATTCCGCTTAGTAGCCATAGTCGGGATTGGGTATTGGCTGTGGGACTCGGTTCGTAAAAATGCATCCCGAGTACTGATTGTTTCCATAGCTCTTATTTTCGCAGGTGCGTTTGGTAATATCATTGATTCTGTTTTCTACGGAATCATCTTCGATGATAGCCATAATCAACTTGCAACGTTTATGCCAGCAGACGGTGGCTATGGTACGTTGTTTCACGGAAAAGTAGTCGATATGCTTTATTTCCCACTTTGGAAAGGCTATTTACCCGAATGGCTGCCGTTTTGGGGTGGTAACTACTTTACATTCTTTGAACCGGTGTTTAATGTTGCGGATACTTCAATAAGTGTAGGAGTAATATTATTATTGCTTTTTCATAAAAAAGCTTTTCCTGCTAATGAGGAAGAGAAATAAAAAAAAATTCTTTTTATAAAGTAGTCGGCGCTAAATAGCTAAATGGCTCAAGCGGTATGTTTCTCAGTACCCAAAAGGCTACCACAATTCCAAAATAGGTGTAAATAAATGTATTATTATAAAAAAATGATACTCGGTATTTGGTTTGGTTAATGAAGTTATAAATGGTTATTCCCACAGCATATATAAGTATTGGTAAGGAAAGTACCAATAACGGATTGTACCGAAAAGCTCCGTATATATTAAAATGAACCAATTGGTGCAATGCCCGTTGTGAACCACAACCGGGACAATGTAGTCCGGTTAAGTAATGAAAAGGGCAAGGAATAAAAAACGACTGCTCTGTTGGATTAAAGGCATAAAAAAGCAAGAGACCGCCTACCAAGAAAGCAACAATGACACCTATATTTAAAAGCTTTTTAATAGCCACTATCTACTATGGCTCCAAAAACGCCAAGAGCCAATAGAATAACCATTGGAATTACAATAAGTAACAACCAACCCAAGGCACTCCACATCGCCCATTTTTTAGCTTCGTTTGATGCTTGCTGTGCTTCGGCGTAATTGCCTTGTGCATATAACTCATTTACTTTTGTCGATTTAACAATAGAGACAATCCCTAATGGCAAACAGCAAAATACAGTTGATAAAATAGCCCAAACCAAGTAATTGTCTGGTTTTGGGGGTTGATTCATTGAATATTCCATTTCTTTTTTTGATTGGTTTCCCGGTAAAGGTAATGTGTTTTTTTAAAATGAAAATACTTTTGTAGGAGTTATACAGTAATGCAAGGGGATGTCGGTCTTTTCAAAAGGGATTTCTTTTTCAGGCGAAAAAAATGAGAGCCCTACAAAAATTGCGTTAGGATTACAATTGGCTAAAAAACGATCGTAAAATCCTTTTCCGTAGCCTATTCTATTGCCTTTTTTATCATATGCCAAGAGCGGTACAAAAACAATATCCAGTTTTTCGGCGGGAATTTCAATGCCATCTACTGGTTCAGGAATGCCGTGTTTTGAAAGTTTTATCACCGTATTTTCTTGTAACAAGAAATGTTTTAATTCGCCTGTTTCAAACTCAGATTTAGAAACCACAATACTCTTGTCCTTCCCTTGCAGAATATGCATAATATATTCGGTGTTTACTTCTTTGTGTGATTCAATAGGAAGAAAAATATGATAATACGTCTGTTCCCAAATAGAAAGTTGTAATGCTTGATTGGCTATTTGCAGGCTAAATTCTTCAATTTCTGAAGAAGAAAGTTGTTGCCTTCTGGTTTTATAGTCCTTTCTAAGTTGTGCTTTATTCATTAATAATCTTCTTGCTCTGTTTCGCTAGGGGAAGTGTTTTCTGTTGAAATATGAAAGATAGCATCACCTTGATAGATAATAGGCGATTGGTTTACATTAATAATGTAGCCGTCATTAGGTGAAAGTACTTTAAAGCGCATGGTTCCGTAGGGATCGGTAATAGTTGCTAAAAATTCGCCTTTTACAACGTGTTTGTGACACGAAACCTTAACGTGCAACAAGCCACTTTTTTGCGCTCGCAACCATTTGCTTTTTTCAATGATGACACTTTTTGATTCTGATTTTGGTACTTCAAACGTTTCTTGAAGCATATCCAAATGTTTTAAAACCCGGATGATCCCATCAACACCATGTTTGGCAATGTGTTTGTCGCTTTCTAATGATTTCCCGCCTTCAAATAATAAGGTTGGGATGTTCATGTTATCACAAGTTTCCCGATATGATTTTTTCAATAAACTTGAATACACGATGAACGGTGGATTGAACACTTCGGCTAAAGCTAATAACTTTTCATCATTAGGTTTAATACGGATTTGGGCAGCGTTAAACCGGCTTGCTCCACCAGTATGAAAATCTAAACAATAATCTGCGTGTGGAATAATTTCTTTACTGAAATGATACGCAACCCTACTGGCCAAAGAACCGTGTTTAGTTCCAGGGAATTTACGGTTTAAGTCTTTCCCATCTGGAAATTCACGTTGGGCATTTAAAAATCCGAATACATTTAAAATAGGAATACAAATAATGGTGCCGCGTTTGGGGCGATTCATTTTTTTGGCAATGAGTTGCCGTACCACTTCAACACCGTTTACTTCATCACCGTGAATACCTGCAGTTATTAAAATAGTTGGTCCTGGCTCCATTGCCCGCTCTACAATAATGGGAATTTCAACTTTGGTTCCAGTATATAGTTTAGCGATACTGAAATTAAGCTTTTTACGCTCACCTGGTGCTATTTTTGTTTTTAGCAGTATTAAATCGGTGTTTTCTTCCGCCATAGTTATACGTTTCGTTCTATATATTTTATGATGGTTGTGGCAATATCTTTTCCAGTTGCAGCCTCAATCCCTTCTAATCCCGGTGATGAATTTACTTCTAGAATCAAAGGTCCTCTATCTGACTGCAACATATCAACCCCTGCGATACCTAAGCCCATAGCTTTGGCAGCTTTTAAGGCAGCTATTTCTTCTTCATCGCTCAAGGTAATAATCGAGGCGTTTCCGCCACGGTGCAAGTTAGAGCGGAACTCTCCTTCTTTTCCTTGCCGTTTCATGGCACCGACTACTTGTCCGTCCACAATAAAAGCCCGAATATCGGCTCCGCCCGCTTCTTTGATAAATTCTTGAACGATGACGCGTGCTTGTAAGTTATTAAACGCTTCGATAACCGATTCGGCTGCTTTTTTGGTTTCGGCTAAAATAACGCCAATGCCTTGTGTGCCCTCTAATAACTTTATTATCACGGGAGCGCCACCGGCTTGTTCTACAATCTCTTTTACGTTTTTTGAATAATTGGTAAAGATGGTTTTGGGTAATCCCAATCCGGCTCTAGATAGTATTTGTAGGCTTCTCAGTTTATCCCGGGAACGTACCAACGCCATCGATTCAGTAGTCGAAAAGATGCGCATCATTTCAAACTGGCGAACCACGGCCGTTCCATAAAATGTTACCGAAGCACCAATACGCGGGATTACAGCATCGGTAGGCGAAAGTGGTTTACCTTTGTAATATACCATCGGGTTTTTCTTTTCAATGACAATATCACACTTGGTGTGATTGATTATCTCTACCTCGTGCTTGCGTTTTTTGGCAGCTTCTACTAAACGTTGGGTAGAGTATAACCCTGCATTGGCCGAAAGGATCTTTATATTCATTTCTTTTTTTCTTTAAGTTTGTGTGATAGGTTGGTTTTATTAATATCGACTACAAATTTCTTGGTTAAAAAATTACGTCCCAATAATACGGGAAATTTCATTTCCTTTCGGTCGCTTAAGGTTAAGAAAATAGGATGTTTTTTTCCGAATAATACAATCTCCGTGTGAATTCTGTAGCGAGTTTGTGATTCGCCATTGCTACTTTTTACCACCTTTACATCGTACTTGTCAAAAGTAAATTCTTTATTGTGATACTGCGGGTGTTCTTCGTCTAAAAACCGACATTTTAAATAATCGTTTTCTACGGTAACATCAGTACAGTGAATGGACGAAGTAAAGGCTCCGGTATCTATTTTAACTTCTATATCTTCTAATTGTAATAATGGGAAATCTGCTTTGTCTATTCGGCCTATGTTTCTCTTCATGAATTCAATTTATAGTAACAATATACCAAAAACTCTTTCCAATTTAATAACAGCCACAGGTTTTATCATTCCTTTAACCCTAGCGCTTATTCCGTTCGATATAACCGATAATACTTTTTGAAATATTTTTACGGGTGGTTTTTTCAATTCCTTCGAGACCAGGAGTGGAGTTGACTTCCAATACAAGGGGGCCTCTTTCGGCTTGTAGAATATCCACACCGCAAACACCCATTTGTAAAGCTTTGGCAGCTTTTAGTGCAACGGCTTCTTCTTCACGGCTCAGCTGCAAGCTTTGCGAAGAACCACCTCGGTGTAGATTAGACCGAAAATCACCTTCTTTACACTGTCGTTTCATAGCCGCAATTACAACGCCGTTAACTACAATAACACGGATATCGGCTCCTTTTGACTCTTGAATATACTCTTGCAAAACAAATTTTTGCTTGGCAGCGTGTAGTGTTTCAATAATCGGCATCGCTTCTTTAGCATTTTTTGCTAAAATTACCCCTTGTCCGTGGGTGCCTTCCAATAACTTGATTATTATTGGGTTTTTGCCAAAAGTTGCTATTTGTTCTTCTAGTAAGTAGGGATTGACTAAAATAGTATGCGGTACGGCTACGCCTGCCTTTGATATTATTTGAAACGAAGTCCATTTATCACGAGAATCTAAAATGGCTTGCGCCGACACCGTGCTAAACACTTGCATCGCTTCAAGATGGCGTACTAGTGAAGAACCGTAATACGTATTGGAAGCACCTACCCGTGGAATGACGGCATCTAAATCATCTACCTTTTCATCGTGATAATATAGTACAGGTTTTCCTTCTTGAATACTCAGCCTACAAAAGGAAGGATCAAATACTTCCATGGTGTGGTTGCGTTTTTCACCTTCTTTCAACAGGCTTTGTGTGGAGTATAAATGGTATCCCCTAGATAAAATGGCTATGTTCACGACTGGTTCAGTTAAGGACGCAATATATAAATTGTCTGTCTCTTTTCAGAAAAAAGAAGCTTACAATGCATTTTCAATAATCTCTTCCACCACTTCAGGGTTTAGCAGGGTGCTCGTGTCTCCCAAACTATCGGTTTCCCCCGAAGCTATTTTCCGAAGAATACGGCGCATAATTTTTCCACTTCTCGTTTTGGGCAGGCCATCGGTAAACTGAATTTTATCTAATTTCGCAATCGGCCCAATACGATCGGTAATTAATTGATTAATTTCTTTCCGAAGGTTATCTTGGTTTCTACTTTCCCCGGCTTCTTTCAGTGTAATATAGCCGTAGAGTGCTTTTCCTTTTACCTCATGCGGAAACCCAACAATCGCACTTTCGGCCACGGCAGGATGCTCATTGATGGCATCTTCAATTGGCGCCGTGCCTAAATTATGACCCGAAACAATCACCACATCGTCTACACGTCCCGTGATACGGTAATAGCCTACGCTATCGCGCAAGGCGCCATCGCCCGTAAAATACATATTCTTAAAACTGGAAAAGTAGGTTTCTTTATACCGTTGATGGTTACCCCAAATGGTGCGCGCCATAGACGGCCAAGGGAATTTTATACACAACCTGCCATCTACTTGATTGCCTTTTAGCTCGTCTCCATTTTCGTCCATCAAGGCGGGTTGCACGCCCGGTAACGGCAAACTCGCAAACGTGGGGATGGTAGGTGTAACATACGGAATAGCCGCAATCATAATCGCGCCGTTTTCGGTTTGCCACCACGTATCGGTAATTGGGCTTTTTTTGTGGCCTACGTTTTCATTGTACCAGTGCCAAGCCTCTTCATTAATGCTGTCTCTTATACACATCTCCGAGCCCACGAG